>SAMEA3663257__coassemble_399_pt1 | contig 244434 bp, 205 predicted proteins | sample SAMEA3663257__metabat2_low_PE_016 | metagenome-assembled genome bin SAMEA3663257 (sample SAMEA3663257) | pig gut metagenome | biome: pig gut; feature: pig-associated habitat; material: faeces | place: China | collected 2013 | reverse complement strand
AGAAATGTCAACCCTAATTTTTACCGCTTAAAAAATTTTTACCGGACAGCAATAATTTTAAAATTACGTTGAAAGGATTTATCTCATAGAAGGACGAATAAAGAAATATCCTTCGCACGTTTGCTTCTCCATTTTACCGGAGCAAGACATATAAGAAGCAACTGAAGGATTTCCACAAGTAAGACCGTGCATAGCACATGCAACATTAAAATTATCTGTACAAGTGGTAAAAACCATAGTAGAACTACACATTTCGAATGGAGAACAAGAGAACGCAGACAAGTTAGTAATTGCTCTACCACCACGTATATCATTTAATTCGGAATCGGACAAGAATCTACCCGGTTCTATAACTTTTATTTTTGAACTCATAGATATTAATTATTAAGGGTTATTTTTTTGAACTTGGTTGATAATAATTTACAGAAAAGTCAGAAGACATAGGCAAGCCAAACGAATTGTTGACATGATTAGCCTTTATTTTTATACCATAGAAACCTATTTTTTTTGCATTTACAACAGGAATAGACACTTTAAGAGTAGTAGGATTTAACAAGTTAAATGTAAATTTGACATCGCTATTATGCTCATAGAGCGATAGTAATGAAACGGACATAACCGTATCTACATTTTGAGAAAAAGTAACGAAGATATCAATTTGCTCTTTACTCATATCCAGCGTAGTATAAGGGGCAGGGAATACATCGGTTACAAAAGTACTTCTACGATACTCTTTTTCAAAATTCAATTTACTTAACACTGAAGGTAGAGTACAAATATATCCTTCAAATTGCGGAATAAAATCTATGATAGATTTATAAGACGAACGATTATCATAATAATGTCTCATAAATTTCAAGCCATCTTCATGCCAAGAAAAACCGATGTTATTAGCATTTTTAATATATTTTCCGGCATCGGAAATGACATTGCCATTAAAATATTCGTCAATCAAAAGTAGAGGTAACCACTGATTAATAAAATTTTCGATAGAGATATTTTTATCTTTACCCATTGCCATCAACAAAGATAAAATTGCGCCGGGTAATTCTGCAGAAGAAGAAGTATACTTACTAAGACAATTATTAGAAAGAGCTACAAACAGAGAAAAAAGAGGGTCTCCGACTTTATTGGCGTACAGCGGAGCGTAATTGGAAGGATAGAAAGCCTCGTTTCTATGATTATAAAAAATAGGCAACAGATTGTCATCTACAATAAGATACGGAACAGAATAATCATTAGAAGGAATAATAATCGGAGAAATAAACCTCACTGAATTAATATTCAATCCGAAAATCTCATTAACTTTCTTCAAATCAATTCGAGTAATATTTCTTTGAAGATATTTTAAATTGTCGTTATTCTTATTTAACGTCTCCTGATAAAAAGAGTGGAACCCGGATACAGAATAGAAATCATTCAATTGTTTTACAAATTCGTCTATTCTATCAACGTCCCAATCAGCATAATGTATTTCACAATTTTGTAAATCTTTTTTAGAAATAGAAATGCTGTTATTCTTGTTTATTTGCATCTTTAGAGCTGTATAAGGGAGGGAGACATTCTTAAAATAAGCAGTTTGAAACACCGAAAGTTCTTTATCATACGCCTTAAGCATACGAACTGCCATATGATTACTTAAATGAGAAAATTTATCATTAATCAATTGTTGAGTATGCACATCATCAGTACCATTACCTAAAATCCAAACAGTATTAAGTAAATCCAGGCACTCATTATTTTGCACGGTTAAATTGAATTGATTAGATAAATTTTGGGCATGTAATGTAGTAATAAATAAGAACATACACAGCCACGGGAAAAATAATTTTTTCATAGTTACATAAATTAAAGAGTTCTTACATATTAGCAATTATAAGGGAAAGAATACTTCGGAGAACAAGTAAATAGATATCCGGAGCAACTTTCAAAAAGGCCTCCTTCCGGAGCACCACAGGTCTCATAAAGAGCACAAGGTTTAGAAATATAAGAGCCCGCAGGAGCACAAGTCAGCAATGTACCGGCTCAGGTACTGTATTTATCCGGTACAGCACATGCAGCATAAAGAGTTGTAACAGAACAAGTTTCACCACCTTTAACAACATTCATGTTGTCTTTACTCAAAAACTTCCAGGTTCAATTTCTTTGATTTTTGCCATAGTAAAAAAATTTAAAATTAGACATTATTATTAATTACTTTTTTTTCTTATATGTTCGAGCATAAATTCCTTAATATGATTTTTATAATAAGTGCAGCAAATATTTTTTCCATTTTCAAATTCATTTTGTATTCGTTGAATTGGGCATCCACCACAACAAATAGGGAGATAAGCACACTTCATACAAACCGGGTCAGAAAGAGGATCTGCTCCGTATAATTGACGATTCAAATTTTGGATATTCACTTGTTCCAAAGCACCATCCATATTTAATTTCCCAATAGAATATTTCTCATTACCAATTACCTCCCAACATTTGTAAGCAAACCCTTCAGGGTCAAAAGAGATAGCCAAATTATTACGGATAGCACATTCAGAGAAAAAATAACTAGGATATCGAATTTGAGGAGAGTCGATACCTTTTTTAGATAGTTCAAGAATATATTTTGGATAATCTTTTGCAGAAAATAACTCAGAAGTAACAGTAGAAGAGGCACAACCTCCATTTCTATCCAAGACAAAGGCGGGAGCGATAGAAACTTTTGTACCTGAAAAACGATTTAAAACATAATGATACAAATCTGAATAATCTTTTGCGTTCTTAAGAGTAAGATTAACCCTTATGAGAATGAATAATTCAGGATACAATTTAGTGGTTAATTCTATATTATCAAGTACCCTTGAAAAACAATCATCACATTCGTCTAAAAATTTAATCTTATTATGCGATTCTTTATTACCATCAAGAGTAATCTGCATAGAAGTAACACCGGCATTTTTTAAAATATAAATATTCTCTTCATTCAAATGATAACCGGTAGTAATTATATTAGATGAAAAGGAAATGTCTGATAATAATGGTTTTAATTTATCATAAAATTTAGAAATTTGATTTGGAGCCATAAGAGGTTCACCACCAAACCAAGTAATCTTCAAGCTCTTCAATTTATCACATTTAGAAATGTATTTAATAATAGCATCCATAACTTGTTCTGACATCACTCCCTTCTTTTTATGATTTTCAAAACAATAATGACAGCTAAAACAGCATTCCATCGTTGGAGCTAAAGTCAAATGCATACTTGAATTTTCGGCACGTTGTTGTAAAATAACAGATTTAAATATCAGAAATTCATCAGTATCATTATTAGTAATAATCCTATTTAATTCTAACGCATTTTTAATATCAACTTCATCATCTTCAAAAACTAAATCCGTATTACAATCACCAGACTGTTTTAATCTTACGTATAAATCTTCATCTAACTCCAAAAAACAATTAGACAAAGTATTATAAACGAAGAAATGATTATTATCTTCAAAAATAAACGAATATCTAGATTTTTTCATAGAAATATATTTTTATATAGTTTTCAAAAGCAAAGGTAATGCTTATTATGTTTACACACAATAAAAAAAATATATAAATTACCATAAAAATAATTAAATCAAAAATTAAAATTTCCTACTAAAAAACTTCTGTGATTAAATATAAAATAGGTTCTACAAAATATTCTAAAAGTCTTTTTTCTTTAGTGATTATTTCTGCACTACCATCCATATACTGAATTAGTGGCAATTGTTTTTTATAATTAGTAATGAGAGAATTACCAAAATCGACATCAACATTATAATATATTTTTCCATCAGCTACTTCGGGCATTTCACTAATAGCAGACACTTTACCATAAAGAACGCCATATTCCATATATGGATAACCATTAAGCTTTACAATAACATCCTGACCGACAGCAACTTCACCAAATCTATCAGAACCAACTTTTACCTTACCGATTACATACACCTCATCAGAAGGAATAATTGTAGCAAATACTTTTCCGGAAGAAATACTTTGATTTTCTTTCCAAACGTCATTAAAAGAAACCACTCCGGCAATAGGGGACTCAAAAACAAAATCTTCTCTCCATAAATTAATATCAGCTAATAATTGTTCTTTACATTGTATGATATTCTTTTCCAGATCATAGCTCTCTTGTTTTAATTGTAAAACAAGTTCTTCTTTATTTTGTTGCAATTCTATCATAGACACTTCCGTTGAAATAACATTAGAGAGGGCGGAAGCATAGGCACTTTCGGCAGAATAATAATCTTGCTTGGAATTTTCCAAATCAAATTTAGAAATAACACCTAGGCGGAATAAGTTAGAATCAGTTTTTAAATTACCATTAGTAAGTAACAATTTATTTTTATAGGAATTAGATTGAGACACTATAACAGTATGATAATCTTGTTTCTTTTTCAACAGATTATCAATCATTTTAATTCTATTACCCAAATAATTTACATCCAAATAATTTTTGTAGTTGTAACAGGCTGCCACAAAATTAAGCCATGAAGCCTGAACATTACCTAATGAATAATTGTCGTAAATCCAATCAGAGAATACGATAGAATCTATATTATTAATTTTAAAAGAAGAGAGTTCTGTTTCAATAAGTTTAATATGATTATAGTTTACAGAAGATTTAAGGCCTGCAATATAGTCACCCTTATTTACAATATCACCATTATTAACAGAAAGAGAATCGATTAAACCGGTATGGCGAGCAATCAATTGAGAAGGCGGATTAATAGTAGTTATAATAATGGAAGAATCAACCACTTGAGGATATTTAATAAAATAACACCCCACAATAATTGATAAAAATACGACAGCAATAACCAATATACCCCATCGAATAATCCAATGAGGGATATGACCCATAATTTCGTTTACTTCATTACAATAATCCTCTTCCATACCTACGAACCTAAATCCAATTGATTTTTAACTAAAGAGAAATACAATCCTTTTTTGTTGATTAACTCGAGATGAGACCCTATTTCAACAATATTTCCATTATCAAGAACTACTATTTGGTCGGCATTTTTAACAGTACTAAGGCGATGAGCAATAACGACTACTGTTTTTCCGGAAAAGATATTGGCAAGGTTATCCATAATAACAGCTTCATTTTCTGCATCTAACGAATTAGTTGCCTCATCGAGAAATAGATAATCGGCTTTTTTATAAACGGCACGAGCAATTAAAATTCTTTGACGTTGCCCCACACTAATACCGAGACCATCGCCACCGATTTTTGTTTTATATCCAAGAGGTAAAGAAGATATCCACGAATCTATATTTGACATCTTCGCAGCCCACGCAATACGGTCTAAATCAGGATTTGCATCTCCTGCTGCAATATTATTGATAATAGTATCTGAAAAGATATATCCATCTTGCATCACAATACCACATTTAGAACGCCAAATAGATTTTTTATATTTATCTAATGAAATATCGTTTAACAAAATTTCTCCACTAACAGGCGGATAAAAGCCCAACAACATTTTAAGCAAAGTAGATTTTCCACTACCACTATAACCTACAATTGCAGTTATTTTTTTGTTTGGGATAACAAGATTAATATTATTTAACACCTTGGGTGAATGAGGACCCTCATACTGAAAAGTAACATTATTTAATATAATTTCCGAATTAGCAGGAATATCAATAATTAAATTATCCGTATCTTTATCTTCATCATCTTTTAATTGTATTTCGCTCATTCTTTCAAGAGAAATTTTAGCATCTTGAGTAGCTTGTAAGAACGAAATAAACTGGGAAATTGGCGAATTTAATTGACCGATAATATACTGAAGCGACATCATAATACCGAGAGAAATTTCGCCATTAATAACTGCCAAAGCAGCCATAAAAGATATAATTACATTTTTACCTTGGTCAATAAAAAGGGCACCCACCTCTTGAGTTTGACTAAGCGACATACTCTTTACAGAGATTTTAAACAATTTAGCTTGAATACGCTGCCATTCCCATTTTTTCTGTTTTTCAAAATTATTCAATTTAATCTCTTGCATACCGGACACCAATTGTACGAGGCTATTTTGATTAACGGCAGACTCTTGAAATCGCATATAATCCAATTTTCTACGCTGACGAAGAAAAAGGATAATCCAAAGAATATATAAAACACTACCGACAATAAAAACACCAAAAATAGCTAAATTATAGCAAGACATTAATACAGAATAGACTATAAAAGTAACAATAGCGATAGCAATACTTAGCAGAGAACCGGTAAGGAAATTTTGAATACGAGAATAATCATTAATTCTTTGAAGTATATCACCGACTTTTTTAGTATCAAAAAAAGAAATAGGAAGGCGCATTAATTTAGCAAGGAAATCGGATATCAAAGAGATACTTATACGGGAAGTGATATGCAACATGAGCCAAGAGCGAATCAAATTATTTGCAGTTTGTCCAAAAATAAGTACTACTTGAGCAATAAGCAAGGTAACTATAAGAGAGATATTACCTGTACCAATACCCTTATCTACAATATTTTGAGTAATAAAAGGGAATATCAAGCTAATCAAACTGCCCACAATCATTGCAATGACGACCTGAGCGATATATTTCGAATAAGGAGATAAATATTCGAGTAAATATCTAAAAGAAAGACCTTTATCTTTTTCATCCGGATTTTTATAAAAATCGGGAGTAGTTTCTAAAAGAAGGGCAATACCAAAATCATTTGATTGCTTCCAAAAACGGATAAACTTATCTTTATTATAATCGAGCAGACCGACTGCAGGGTCAAAAACTCTAATGATATCATTATTTTTTTTTCGTTTTATATCATAAACGACAACGAAATGTTCTTGATTCCAATGAACAATACAAGGGAAAACAGCCTCATCACGGAGCTGCTTGTAAGTTAATTTAACCCCTGCAGTACGAAAACCAATACTCTCGGCAGCCTCACTAATACCGAGTAAGCTAACGCCATTATTACCGATATAGCAACGTTGCCGTAAAGTATTTAACGACCAAAATTTCCCATAATACTCTGCAATAGATTTCAAACACGTTGGTCCGCAATCTATTGAATCCAGCTGAATATTAACCGGAAATTTTCTTTTCATTACTTAAAGGTAAAATTCTTCAGTAAATTAATTCTCGCAGAAGTATCAGGTTGTTTAGAACTAAAATTATTTGGACAGGAAACGAAAACGTCATCCATACAATTTTGGTATTCAAAATTGCAAGTTAAAAACATATAGCAAGGACGCATTTCATACTCAGTACAAGTAAAAATTCTCTTACCGCCTTGTACATTACTCATCTCTTCCGGCGAAAGAATATTTCCTTCAATTTTTCTTAAGATTTTCATAGTTAATAAATTTAAATTTTATACATTCATTTTTCTTTTAATATGTTCGAGAATATATTTATCCAATACACCTTTATAAAAAATACAATTTACATTTTTTCCATTATTAAACTTATTTTCAATACGTTGTATTGGACATCCACCATTACATAAAGGCAAATAAGGACACTCACGACAACTATTATCTTCCAATTGATCAGCACCAAACATCTGTCTATTAAAAAGGGTCGTATTCGTTAAATTGACTTGTCCCGACTCATTAAGTTTTCCAACAACAAACTCCGGATTACCTACATGTTCCCAACACTTATAAAAATTACCATCAGCATCAAAGGCAACTGCATTTTTGTTTCTAATAGCACACTCTCTAATAGAATTTCTAGGATACCTTATTTGAGGAGAATCAATATTATTATAAGAAAGATTTAAGATATATTTAGAATATTCTGATATAGAAAACAAATTATTGGAAGCAGTACACCCATTTCTATCCAATACTATAGCAGGAGCAACAGATACCTTTTTACCCAAAAATCTTTTTAATATATATTGTTGTAAATCACTATACTCATTTGCATTATCTTTTGTAAGATTGACTCTTACAACAATTTCAAGTTCCGGATATAATGAAGTAGCTAATTGTATATTATCAAGAACTTTAGAAAACACATCATCACAATCTTTTAAAAATTTCACTTGATTATGAGAATCTTTATTGCCATCTAAAGTAATTTGGGCAGAAGTAACTTTTGCTTTTTTTAAAATAGATATTGCGCGTTCATTGAGATGATAACCGGTAGTAATTATGTTAGAAGAGAAAGAAAAATTTTCCAATAAAGGCTCTAACTTAGAGGAAAAGCGATCTATTTCATCTATAGCCATTAGAGGCTCGCCACCAAACCAAGTAAGCCTTAAATACTTCACTTGCTTTTGTTAAGATAAAAACAATATGATAGAATCTATAACTGATTCAGACATATGTGTTTTACTCTTATTTTTTTCAAAACAATAACTACAAGAGAAACAACAATCCATTGTAGGGACTAACGTTAAATGCATTGATGAATTTTGAAACCGTAAAGAATGGATTATTGATTTATAAATTAAAAAATCATCTTCATCATTATAAGTAACAAAATAATCTTTTTTTAAATCAATAAACAAAGATTCTGTATCAGTAGAAGGAGTATAAAAAGAATGATTTTTCTTTAATTTTTCAAGCAAAACGTATAATTCATTATCAACCTCAATTAAAGCATTAGACAATGAATTGTAAAGATAAAATTTATCATTAGAATTTACAAAAAAAGTATATCTTGAAGTTGTTATTTTATCCATAGCATTAACCATTAGTAGTTTTACCTCCTATTTCTGTGCAACACATCACATACTTACTACAAACTATGTAGTTTATGGGTCCCATATTGCATGGTTTAGAAGAATATTCAACACAAGAAAACCACATTTCTGTATTCGAACAAGCACCTCCTCTGACATTGTCTAATTGTGAAGAGGATAATATATTACTCTTTTCGATATAACCCAAAATTTTCATACCATTTCTATATCATGACCATTTTGAACAGAACATGTAGTATACATAGGGATAGGCATACATTGAGTAACAAATTGTGGACAATCCATATAAGAAGGCGCATTTACGTCACAAAATAAATATTTTTTACAAGTCCAGTAATTATTTAAACATGTGTTTGTAAAATTAGAACAACTCTCATAATAGGCTGATTTCCAGGGCAAACTCCTCCCACTACATTATTCATTTCATCATTAGAAATAAACTGATTTTTTTCAATTTGACAGATTTTTTTCATTCTGGTATGATTTAATAAGTTAATACGTTTTATAAATACAATGCAAAGGTAATACATTTCTTCAAATAAAAAAATAATAAGGTAAAAAATTTTAATTTAAGCAACCGCAGATTCACAAGTAACTAAATTCTAGATAGTTACAATTAAGTAAAAAATCAAATAATTTTTTCTCAATAATTAATTGTAATATCAAAAAAATATTATACCTTTGCATTTAGAAAAGCAACAATATGTTATATTAGAATCTACGGATATATGAACAATCTATAGAAATAAATAATACACTAATAAAGCATATCATAAAAATATTTTTGACATTATTAAAACTAGTCTCAATTGAAGTATTAAATATGTTACTATATAAAGAAGATAAGTAACGTAAATAAATCATATTATTCAATTAAAAAATACATTTAAACAAAGAAATTAAACATAATTATTAACATCAAATTTTGATAGTATGAAAAAAATCAGGACAATTGAACAATCACAATTAATGAACAGTGAGGAAATGAAAAATTCCCATGGTGGAATGACATGTCCAAATGAAAATGGTGTTTACAACACTTGTAGTCTCACAAATTTTTATATGAATTGCCCTTCTCTGACACTCTACAAAATTTGTGGTGATTATATTTCTGAACCATGTGTCATACATGAAACTTGTACAAATTTATTTCAAAATTGCATTAACAACAATTATGTAGTTTGTGCTCCTAATAAACAATACGACAGTCAACCTTAAATCAATGAAAAATTATGAAACGGTTTTATTTTATTCTTACTGCATTAGCATCAATTATTTGCTGTAATGTAAATGCACAATATAATGCTAAAATAACTCCTGAAATAGAATTGATGTCTATTATAGGTACTTTATCCAATATCAATAATAATTCTTGTCAACTAACACAATATAAAGAGGATGTCTCTACATACTTCCGGAAGTATCAGAATCATAAATGTTGTAAATTAGTACGTGAATACAATACTGAGAATAAAATTGCGTATAACGATTTATTATTCATTGCCTTATACTTAAATAATATCAACGGCAAATTGGAGCTAAGTAATATTGATTTAATTCTTAATAAGTTGGATAAGTTATCCAAATCAGAGTTAGATAAATTTATTTTACTATTGAATGACTTTTACTCTAAATCTAAATTTAATATTTTTTTCGATAACCACAAATCTCTATACTCTGAATGTGAACAAGCTTATTTAAACAGAGTTAATGGTCAGGTTAATTACGATATACTTAATAGAATATTTAACAACAAATTACAAAAACCAAACATTATTTTGAGCATATTAAATGGAGATCAAAACGTCATCTTCTCTTCTATTAACACTATAATAATTAGTAATTTTACTACAGAAACAAGCAATACTACCCAATCTATTTCATTAAGTGGCGGAGTGTACAAAGCATATAGTACTATAATGGGTATCATAGAAATGAACACTTCCCCTTATCTGTTAAAATCAACTTTAGAACGAGACAATGCTACCAATAAAATATATGATTTTTGTAAAGCTCACTTAAATAACTATCAATTAAACAAAGAAGATATATACAGCGATTATATATGCAATACAATCTTTCTCTATTATTTATCAGAAGTAAAGAAATCAACCAAGCAAAAAGAAATAATTGATAATTACACGTTGTACTTCAAATTCTATTCAAACATCTATAATGCAATGGGATACTTTTGGATAAATGATAATTTTGAATACCTCACAAATAAAATTGATAACAGAGAATTTAATATTAAAGAAGTAATCTATATACTTACTGAAAAATATATAGAAACTGGTAAAACGATAGAATTAATAAACTCAAGGATGGACAAATAAATATTATTTGTTATATAAAAAATGAGAGTCGAAGATTATTACGACTCTCATTTTTTATGTTATTATGGTAATAACAAATCATTATTTCTCCAATATTTCGGTAATTCGCTTAGCAAGATTTGCGAATGCTTGTCCTGTAATAGAATATCTATCGAAAGAGATAGGAGCGCCGGCATCACCACTTTCACAAATACTTTGTACAAGAGGTATCTGTGCCAAAAGTTCCACACCTTTATCTTTGGCGAGTTGAGCACAACCTCCATTACCGAAGATATAATATTTTTCATCAGGATGGTCGGCAGGAGTAAACCATGCCATATTTTCTACAAGACCGAGAATAGGCACATTAATTTTATCATTTTCAAACATTTGAATACCCTTAACAGCATCAGCAAGGGCTACCTTTTGAGGAGTACTGACAACAATGGCACCGGTAAATTTCACCGTCTGCACCATTGTAAGGTGTATATCGCTCGTACCCGGAGGTAAATCCACTACGAAATAATCGAGTTCGCCCCAATTAGCATCATTAATAAGCTGTTTCACCGCATTAGAAGCCATTCCACCGCGCCATATAATTGCATCTTCGGGAGCGACAAAAAAGCCTATAGAGAGGATTTTAATTCCATATTGCTCTATTGGTTCGATAATATATTTGCCATCCTCATTTTGAGTAGCCATAGGTTTTGCGTCCTCAATACCAAACATTTTCGGGATAGAAGGACCGAAGATATCCGCGTCGAGCAAACCTACTTTAAAGCCGGCATTTTTTAAAGACATTGCCAAGTTTGCCGCCACAGTAGATTTACCCACACCCCCTTTTCCGGAAGAGACAGCAATAATATTTTTCACCCCGGGAAGAGGATTATCATCTTTCTTTTTCACTTCCGGAAATTTCATTGAAATATTACCTACTATCTCTACCTCTTTAGAGATATACGTTAGTATAGCCTGTTCGGCTGCTTTCACGACAGACTTTGCAAAAGGGTCGTTGACTTTAGAAAAGACGATAGAAAAAGAGACTTTATTTCCGTCGATACGGATATCATCCTCAATCATACCCATCTCTACGATATTTTTACCGGTTCCGGGGTATCTGACGTGAGTTAGTGCGTCTAGTATTAAATTAGGATAAAGCGTTAACATAATTATACTTTAAAATTCAACTTGATATGGCATAATAGCTTGAATACCTGTCATATTTTTCAAATACAGATATTGGTTAAATAATTCGGCATCACCTCCGAGTTTGTTTTTCAATATCTTTAAAGAGACATTATTAATAAAATCACCGGTGAACATTTCAACGAGGGTCTTCTTTTTAGGATAAGAGGAAACTGCATACACGTCGAGATCGGCTTTTTCAGCAGCAATTTCCACAGCTTCATCCAAGCCACCTATTACGTCTACCAACCCGAGATTCAATGCATCTTTTCCGAGCCAAACTCTACCCTCTGCTATTTCTCTGATGCGATTTTCAGGAATACCACGACCATCGGCACAACGTTTTACAAACAAATCGTATCCGCGATTAACTTGATTCTGCATAAGATTTTTTTCATTTTGAGTCATAGGGCGGAATATATTACCGAGGTCGGAATAGTTATGAGTTTTAACTATATCTACATCCAAGCCGAGCTTATCTGTAAGGCCTTGGATATCGGGCATCATACCAAATATACCTATTGAGCCGGTAAGGGTTGTATTTTCTGCCACGATAGTATCTGCCATACAGCTCATATAATATCCTCCGGAGGCGGCATAAGCGCCCATTGACACGATTAAAGGTTTTTTAGATTTGAGTTGTTGAGCGGCATACCACATTTGTTCTGAACCATAAGCACTACCACCCGGAGAATTTACTCTCAATACAACAGCTTTAACTTTATCATTTTTTGCCAACTTATTCAATTCTTTTACTATTTCTTCACTATCCATAGAAGAGTCGGAATTGCCGTCAATATCACCATTAGCATAAAGAACGGCGATTTTATTAGCACTAAAATCAGAAGTTACATTTACCTTAGACATATAATTTACACCAACGAAGTCGGCGTTTTTACCAAACTCATTCTTGATAATTTCTTTCACATCTTGCTCATAAACAAGGCTATCAATGAGTCCCATCTCCACTGTAATATTATTATCTGCAAAAAAGAGCCCCTCATTGGCATATTTATTTAAATCTGTGGCAGAGATATTACGAGTATTTACAATGTCTTCTTCAACTGATTGCCACAAGCCCTCTACCATACGATTTAGTTGAAGGCGGTTTGCCTCACTCATTTCGGTAAGGATATAAGGTTCTACAGCGCTTTTGAAAGTACCGACTTTAAACACCTGCATTTTGACACCTAATTTATCGAGGGCGCGTTTATAAAACATAGGAGAAGCCACACAACCATGAATATCCAAGATACCTTGATTATTCAAATATATCTTATCTGCGAGAGTAGCTATCCAATAAGTATTCACGTTATAATTATCAGCATAGGCATAAATAGGCAGATTTGTTTCCTCTTTAAATTTTGCAATAAGTTGACGGGCCTCTTCAATTGCAGCAGGAGAAGCGGAGAGATTACCACATTTTAGGTAAAGGCATTTAACTTGTGAAGAAGCGGCAGCTTTATCCAAAGCAATACGAAGATTTTCAAGGGTCAACGAGAATGATTTTTTATCCAAAGAATTCATCAACTCATCAAACTCATCAGAGTTTGAACGGTCGGAGAGCGAACCGCTGAGTTTGATTTCAAACACGGTAACGTCATCCAACTTTGTTGTTGATTCCGATTGTGAAGCGAAAGTAGTCATTGCCGTAATAATGGAAACGAAGAACCATATCGACAATAAGCTCGCAACGACAAGAGCCAGAAGCGAAGCAAAAAACATTTTAAAAAACTGTTTCATATATGTAAATTATTAAATTATTATTCTGTGAATTTACTTACGAAATCGTCTAATAATTGGCACACGGAGAGTTTGCCATCAATAAGACACACGCAATCGAATTGAGCGGAATTGCATAATTTATGGTCAGGCAAACTATATATTTTTTGATAGAAAATATATTTTACGCCATCTTGCTTTAATGATAATTCGCTTACAAATTTATCGCCTGAGCGAAGAGGGCGTTTAAAAGCCATATAAGCGCGAGCCACTACAAAATCGATTTTCATTGAGTGTAGTTCGGCAAAACTGATATTATTTTCAAGCAAGAATTGATGTCGAGTATGCTCGTAATAATGTTGATAATTGGCATTATTTACAATGCCCTGTAAATCACATTCATAATCGCGAACTACGAAGTCCAAAGAGTAAACCATAAATTATTTTTTTCGTATTAAAGTGAGACCATCTCTAAGAGGCAGTATAATTTTCTCCACTCTGATATCCTGAGCAACGAAATCATTAAAAGCCTTAATAGCAATTGTTTGTGTATCGTTATGATTTGGAGTATCTATCAACACCTTCCCATCCCAAAGAGTATTATCGGCAAGAATTATACCACCTTTTTTAAGTTTAGGAAGTACCATATCATAATAGGTTTGGTACAGGCGTTTATCGGCATCAATAAATACCATATCATATACTTTATCAAGAGAAGGAATAATATCCAATGCATTACCGATAAGCAAATTAACCTTTTTTCCGCACTCATTAGTATTTAGTTGAGAGCGAATAAACGTCTCCATTTCGTCGTTTATCTCGATAGAATCTACTATTCCGTTTTCGGAGAGCCCCTCCGCCAAGCAAAGAGCGGAATATCCGGAGAAAGTACCTATTTCAAGAATTTTTTCGGCACCGGAAATTTCGACCAATATTTTAAGCAGACGACCTTGCAGATGGCCTGACATCATACGAGGGTTTACGACTTGCAATACCGTTTCGCGCACCACATGCTTCAGATAATCCGGCTCGGCTTCGGAATGAGTTTCTATATATTCATCTATTTGACGGCGAGGGTCCGCAGCGAATTTATCAGCTTGAGAAAGAATCATAACAAACTACTCTACATAAGTTAATACAGATAATTTATCTCTATCAAAAAGCTGAGAAGCAAGAGAAAGTAGTTCGTCCGCCGAAATGCGGTTTATTCTATCTATCACCAATTTATTCTCAAGTAAAGGAATATTATGAAGTACCAACTTACTAATATTCAAAACTACATTCTCCAAATTTTGATTTGCAATCTGCATTTGACCGATAAATTGACGTTTTGCAGTAGCAAGTCTTGAATTGGAAATAGGTGCTGATGCTAATTTCTCTAATTGTTTAAAACAAATTTGTTGTGTACGATTAAGATTTTTCTCATCGCACCCGAAATAGATAGACCACACGCCGGTATCTACATAATTCGTCACCCCACTCTCTATTGTATAGCACAGACCATTTCGCTCACGCACTGCCATATTTAGCAATGAACTCATATTTGGGCCTCCAAGAATATTATTAAGAAGGGCCAGAGCATACCTATCTTCCGAATTGATACTACCGCATCGATTACCGATAATGCAGTGTGCTTGATAAGTATCTTTATTCACCACTTTACGGGAAGGGGTATAAGCAGAAGGAGCACATCTACAAGCCCGGGCATCGGAGAAAGGAAGTGTAAACGAGTTCTCCACGCACTTCACGAAACGGTCGAACTTAATATTACCGAGCGAAAAAACGAGCATTCTACCGGCAGTATAGCAACGCCTTGTAAAAGCTTTTAGTTTTGCGCTATCGAAAGTGGCAAGGCTGGCTTCATTTCCGAGAATATTACGACCAATAGCATCGTTCGGGAAAAGCATCTCTTCAAAATCATCATAAATAAGTTCGGACGGAGAATCGTTGTAGCTCTGAATTTCATCAATTACAACAACTCTCTCTTTCTGCAACTCTTTTTCCGGAAACACTGAATTCATCACAACGTCGGAAAGCAGATTTACAGCCTTTAAGGTATATTTTTGAGGCACTACGGAATAGATATACGTCTCCTCCTTAGTAGTATAAGCATCTATTTGACCGCCAACATTTTCAAGGCAACTGATTACTTGAGTGCTTTTGCGTTTTTCTGTACCTTTAAACAGCATATGTTCGATAAAATGAGCCATACCCGACTCATCTATCGACTCATCACGTGTGCCAACATCCAGCACAACACCGACATAAGAAACGGGAATTTTTGCCGGGATATGTAGCACTCTCAACCCATTAGATAGTGTATGAATATTATATTCCATCAAATACTAAATTAGTTTGCAAAGTTACTATTTTTTTACCAAAGGAATACATTAAATCCAATTAAATTCACTACCTTTGCAAAGAATATACGATTTTGTAATCAACGAAGAGACGTGCATTCTCTTTTTGACTCAAAATTGAGTGATAACATACTCATTTCCAATTTAAAAGACGAAAACAATATTCTTTTAAATCAGACGTTTATAAAAAGATGAACACAAAAAAAAGGAACACAATATATACGATAATAGCACTGACAGCTATAGTGTATTTTTTTGCATCATGCTCTACGCAGAAGAACACAGCCGCTACTCGCGGATATCACCAGATGTGCACCGAATACAATGTAGGATTTAATGCTAAAAATGCTTATATAGAAGGAATTAAGAACATAAACAATTCTCTCGAAGACGATTACACACAGCTATTGCCTATTTTCCCTATCAGCAATGAAAAAGTGCGAACAGTGGCGAGCGGACAGATGGACCGAACCATAGAAAAATGCCGTAAAGCAATAAAGAAACATTCAATCACCAAGAAGCCGAAAAAGAATCATAAGAAAGCAAAAGACCCTGAATATCAATATTTCTACAACCAAGAAGAGTATGTACAAGGAGTTAAAGACGCTTGGATATTATTAGGAAATGCAGAATTTAACAAAGGTGATTTTATTGGAGCTGCATCTACATTCTCTTACATTCAAAAGCACTACCCCTCTGACAAAGATATAGTTACCAAAGCAAGAATATATCAAGCACAAGCGTATGGAGAGATGGATTGGATGTACGAAGCTGATGAGGTATTCTCCAAAATCAACGAATTGGATATCAATTCCAAAATCAATAAAGAATACACCTTAACAAAAGCCTATCTGCTTATAAAATCAAAGCAATACTCTGCTGCAATACCGCACATGCAGATAGCGATAAAGAAAGAACATAAGAAATTCTACTCCTCACGATACAACTTCATTTTAGGGCAGTTATATCTGCTTACCGGGCAAAAGCGAAATGCAACCCAGTATTTCAAAGCCGCAAATAAAGAGGCACGAAACTATCAAATGCAGTACAACGCAAAATTAATGCTATTTCAATGCGACACAAAAGGCTGGAAGAAGAATATAAAAAAGCTTGAAAAAATGGCTAAGAATTCGAAAAACAAAGAGTATCTCGACCAGCTATACACCACAATGGGCGACATATATTTAGAACATCGCGACACTCTATCGGCTATAGAATCGTATAAAAAAGGAATAGAACTAAGCACGCGTGAAGGCATAGAAAAAGCTCAAGTATTAATCATTTTAGGCGACTTGTATTACGACAAAAAAGAGTTTGCAAAAGCACATCCATGCTACGAAGAAGCCTTTACACTTTTATCCACCACGCATGACGACTACAAACGAGTAATGATGCTCAGTGAAACATTAGGAGAATTTGCACAGCATTACAACACCGTACAGCTACAAGACAGCTTACAACACCTTGCCACACTTACGGAAGAGGAGCAACTCGCCATTGTCAACAAAATCATAGAGCAGGTAAAAAAAGAGGATGAAGAGGCTCGAAAAAAAGCCGAAGATGAAGAAAAGAAAGGATTTGTTGCCCCGGAAGCTATTAATATGAACATAGCACAAGCGACGGGCGAACCGAATTGGTACTTCTATAACCCCCAGTTGAAGGCGAGCGGAGCCAATGAATTCAACCGAGTTTGGGGAAAACGAATTTTAGAGGACAATTGGAGAAGAAAAAATAAAGCAAGTAGCACTACCTCATCATTATTGGATAAAGAAGAGGAGGAGGAAACCGATAATATGGATAGCGAAAGTAAAGAGGCTCTAAAAGATGAAAACGGAAATCCGATACCGGAAACTTATATGCCAGACTATTATCTATCTCAAATTCCAAAAACTCCGGAAGATATAAACGCCTCAAACGACCTTATTGAGACCTCTTTATACCAAATGGCAGTTATCTATGACGAAAAATTGAAAGAATACAATCTGTCGATTGACACATACAAAGAATTTGAACGAAGATTTCCGATGAGCGACAAGTTACTCGACAGTTATTACTCTTGCTTTAGAATGTGTGGCATTATAGAAGACTCGGTATTGAAAGAGGTCTATCGACAAAAAATATTAGAGATGTACCCATCAAGTCGCTACGCACAAATACTATCGCAAGACAACTACGAAGAAAAGACGAAAGAGATGCTCAGGGTGCAAGACTCTATCTACAAAGAGACATACGAAGCTTACGGCAAAGGCGATTACGGCACGGTAATAGAGAATTACAACACCATAAATACAAAATATCCGATGAGTAACCTATTGCCTAAGTTTGCATTTTTAAAAGCCCTTACGATAGGTAAAACCGGAAATAAAGAGACCTTTGGAGCCGAATTACAAAATATTGTCACCACATGGCCAAATGCTGATGTAACATCTACCTGCAAAGATATATTAGCATTGATTAAGCAAGGACTCGAAGCTCAACAAGGAAGTTCTACAAGCACCATTATTGACAAACGCAACGAAATGTCGCAACAAGAGATAGAAGAAATTTCATCAGTAGCAAAAGAATTTGATGATGACAAACAGACTACACATATCATGCTTTTAATATCAAAAAGCGATGATGAAAATGCAATCAATCATCTGCTGTACGACATAGCGGCATTCAACTTCACAAAATTCATGATAAAGAGTTTTGATATTGACAAACAAACAGTTGAAAAGAAAAATGCATTGATAATATCCACATTCGAATCGTACGACGAAGCAGTATGGTACGAAAATATGATGCTTGCCGAACCGGCACTTCAAGGCAAGATAACACTTGATAAAGTAAACCGACTGATTATTTCGGAAAGCAATTTCAAATTAATCACAGCCGGAAAAACTATAAACGATTACAAGAAATTTTTACAAAACAAATGATATTATGTATAAAATCCTTTGGGTTGACGACGAAATAGACCTGTTAAAGCCTTATACCCTATACCTTAGCAATAAAGGATATGAAGTAGAGACCGCTTCGAACGGACAAGATGCTATTGACTTGTGTGAAAACAACATATACGACATAGTATTCCTTGACGAGAACATGCCCGGCCTAAGCGGACTTGCCACACTAACCAAAATCAAAGAAGTGCGCCCTAACTTGCCTATCGTAATGATTACTAAAAGTGAAGAAGAAAACATCATGGATATGGCAATAGGCAACAAAATAGCTGATTACCTCATCAAACCGGTAAATCCGAGTCAGATATTGATGACATTGAAAAAACACATTCATAAAAGGGATATTATCAACACACAAACCACCACAACGTACCGACAAGAATTTATGCAAATCGGCACACAGCTAAGCAATACCATAACCTTTGAGGAGTGGTGCGACTTGTATAAAAAGCTGGTATTCTGGGATTTCAAATTAACAGAAACAGACAACGAGCTACGAGATTTGCTACAATCGCAAAAGAGCGAAGCTAATTCACTCTTTGCCAAGTACGTCAAAAAAAACTATTTAGATTGGATTAACAATCCGGATAATAGACCGCTTATCAGCACCGATATTTTCAAGAAAAAAATATTTCCACTACTCGACAAAAAAGAAAAAATATTTTTTATCGTAATAGATAATTTCCGCTACGACCAATCCAAATTACTAATAGAACTTCTTTCGGAGTTATATACCGTTGAAAACGAAGAGCTTTATTTAAGTATCTTACCGACAGCCACACAATATGCCAGAAATGCCATATTCTCCGGACTGATGCCATTACAAATTAAGACGATGTTTCCGGATTTATGGGTAGACGAGGAAGATGAAGAGGGCAAAAACAACAACGAGGAAGAACTGCTACAAACCCTATTCAGCAGATACCGACGCAGCAACACATTCTCTTACAACAAGATATTCAATTCCGTAGGATGCGAAAAAATTATCGATCAACTCAATAACCTATCCGGAAACGACATCAACATATGCGTGATAAACTTTATAGATATGCTATCGCATGCACGTACCGATAGCAAGATAGTACAAGAATTAGCAAATACGGAAGCAGCATACCTATCGCTGACAAAATCCTGGTTAAGACACTCATCCACATTCGGGCTCTTCAAAGAATTGGCACGCAGAGGATATAAAGTAGTAGTGACTACCGACCACGGCACAGTATTCGTAAACCGTCCGATAAAAGTTATCGGAGATAAAAACACAAATGTAAACCTCAGATATAAAGTTGGCAAAGCATTGGCTTACAACAAGAAAGAAGTATTCGAAATCACCAATCCTCAAAAAGCCATGCTACCATCGCCTAATGTGAGTTCGACATACATCTTTGCCACGGAGAATAATTTCTTTGCATATCCAAACAACCACAACTATTATGTAAATTACTATAAAGACACATTTCAGCACGGAGGTATTTCACTCGAAGAGATGCTCGTACCAATTATAACATTAAATCCTAAAAAACAATAAAATGATATCGATAGAAGAACTATATGACATATTTACAGCTCACCCGGAAATAACAACTGACAGTCGCCAATGCAATAAAGGCTCGATATTCTTTGCACTTAAAGGGGAGAATTTCAACGGAAATAAATTTGCGATGAGCGCATTGGAAAAAGGATGTTCATTTGCGGTGATAGACGAAGAACTACCGGAATCGGACTGCAGATTACTAAAGACGGCAGATGTATTGACCACACTACAAGAATTAGCTGAATATCATAGAAAGCAATTAAATATTCCGATAATAGGCATTACCGGCACGAATGGCAAAACCACAACAAAAGAACTAATTGCAACGGTACTAAAACAGAAATACAATGTACAATATACGCGAGGTAATTTCAATAATCATATCGGAGTACCGCTCACATTATTAAGTATTGATAAGCAACACGACATTGCCGTAGTAGAAATGGGAGCCAACCACCCGAAGGAGATAGCATTTCTAACGAAAATAGCACAACCTACTTGCGGACTGATAACTAATGTAGGGAAAGCACACTTGGAAGGTTTCGGCTCTTTAGAAGGTGTAATCAACACAAAGAAAGAGCTATACGATTGGCTAACAGCACACAACGGGACAATCTTCGTAAACAGCAACAATAATTTACTGACCCCGCTATTAAACGGGTATAAAAAGGTAGAATATTACAGCAGTAAGGCGGATATGCAAGCTAAAACAAAAGGAGAAATAACGCAATGCAACCCCTATTTACACTTTAAACTCAACGAAACAAGTAAGGAGATAACAACGCATTTGATAGGAGCTTACAACATAGACAACATACTATCGGCAGTAGCAATAGGACGGTATTTCGGAGTATCCGATAATAAAATAATAGAGGCTATTGAAGAGTATATACCAACCAATAATCGCTCACAACTACAAGAAACAGAGCGGAATACTATTATCATAGATGCCTACAATGCTAATGCAACGAGTATGAGCGCAGCATTAGAAAATTTTAAAATTATCGATACCAATAAACCGAAATGCGCCATTTTGGGAGATATGCTTGAATTGGGAATGCAATCACATGCTGAACATCAAAAAATAATTGACATACTAATAGAAGCGGGATTTGACAAAGTAATATTGGTAGGTAACGAATTCGGCAAAACAGATCATTGCTACGAATGGTATGCAACCAGTAGTATGTTAGCAGAAAAACTAAAAAAAGAGCCTATAAATGGCAATATGATATTACTCAAAGGCTCTCATGGCATAGGCTTACAAAAGATTATTGAATTATTATAATTTAAGAGTCCGACCTTATGTATAGAAAATATATCAAAGCATTGACAGCAAGCATTATATTACTATTTGCAGGATGTGGTAACGAATACAATAGTTACAACCCCATACCGGATATGCCTGTAAATTACACGCTGAATATAATAAGAGACGCCCCGATATTGATTACACAAGGAGGTTATCTGAGCATAACGGAGCCGAATAAACAAGGACAATACATAGGTTATGGCGGATTACTAATTTTTTACGGATTCGACAATAACTACTATGCATACGACCTAAGTTGTCCGCATGAATGCCAAAAAGATGTACGTATAGAACCATCGATGGCAGGAGTAGCAACATGCCCTGTATGTAGCACGAAATACGATATTGGATTTGGTAGCGGACTGCCATCGGGCGGTGAAAGCAAATACGCGTTAAAGCGCTACACGGTAATGGTAAGTGGAGAGAATTTAAGAGTAACAAAATAATAAATTATCACATCACTAATTTTTCTTTAATAACTTTGTTCATATCAAACAAAAACATTACCTTTGCAAAAGAATTTACTAACCATATAAACATACAAAAATGAACTGTCCAAGTAATTTAAAGTACACAAAATCAGACGAATGGATTCGCGTAGAAGGTGAATTTGCATTTGTTGGTATTACCGATTTCGCACAAAACGAGTTAGGAGAAGTTGTTTTCGTAGAAAACGAAAAAGAAGGTGAAACTCTTGCAGAAGGGGAAACTTTCGGTTCTATTGAAGCAGTAAAAACCGTTGCTCCACTCGAAATGCCTGTATCAGGAGAAATTGTAGAAGTAAATGCAGAGCTTGAAGATGCTCCTGAACTTGTAAACAATGACCCATACGGAAAAGGCTGGATGATTAAAATAGCTATTAAAGATGCATCTGAGTTAGATAAACTTATGGATGCTGCAGGCTACGAAGCTTATCGTGGATAATTAATACAAACAGCAAAATAATGCAGGGCAATAGTTGTTGTCCTGCTTTTTTATTTTATGATATACTTATCGTTAGGAACAAATTTAGGAGATAAACCGAGCAACCTGAGGCGTGCAATAGAGCTTTTGAGCAAAGAAGGCATTATAAATGCCGTATCAGGATATTGGAGTTCAGACCCATGGGGCTTTGAGTCGAATAATAGTTTTATCAACATAGCAGTAGCCATAACGACGGAATACAGTCCTATCGAATTTTTGAACATTACAAAACGTATTGAGAAAGAGATGGGTAGAACGGCAAAGAGTACCGACGGCTATTGTGACAGAATAATAGATATCGACATTATAGACTATAATGGGGAGGTAATATCTACAAAAGAACTCACTCTGCCACACCCTCATATCGAAGAGCGAAAATTCGTACTATACCCGCTTTACGAGATAGCACCGAATTGGGAGCACGCAGTGACAAGAAAAAATATAAAAAACCTTATTGCCGACTGTACAGATACCGGCAATTGCACAAAAATCACAGAAGATAAATAAACAGCTTCTATATTATATAATTGAATCCAAGTGAAATAAATTCTTTGAATTGAAATTTCGGTTTAGAGCCGTCACTAAGGGTAATAGTAGTATCGTATCGAGGGTTAAGAGTAATTTTTGCAGAAAGATAACGATTGATACGGAAATTACCTATTATTTCGCAATCCATCTCTATACCTTTAGTTTCGCCTATATAGTTAGCGAAGAAATAATATTTAACTTCCATTCCTATTGCATCATTAAAATTATGAGCCCAATTGATACGAAGCAAACCTCCCAATTGATTCATTGAACGTTTACCCTCTTTTATACCGGCTTGATAAGCAAGATTTTCGGTAGGATCTATACCATGTCTCGAAACCGTATCAGCTATATAAACGAGTTTATAAGAAATAGGAGATACGAAGATAGACAATTTATTTTTAAACTTATAATCCATACCAATAGAAAGGTTCATTTTCAATGGAGACAAAGGGCCTGTAGTACGCACATAAGAATTTGGTTTATAAGTATTAAAGAGTTGAGTTTGCAAATCATATTCGGCAGTATAGAAAAAACTTTTAAAAGCCTTAATACCCAATTTTGTATTAATGCGAAGCAAGTCATCATTAACGCGCAACCAACGAAGCGAATCGTTACCGGCACTGTTGAGACCCAATTTCCACTCTATTTTATTATCCCATTGTATATTCTTTTTATTATTATAATTATAGTACCCCATAATGTAGAAGTTGGCTGCCATATTACTTTCGCCACCCTTATGCCAATTAGGAGTAATATAAGTTTGAGAGAGATGCACTTGGAACTTGGCACCGCGGAACCATTGTTGTATTTTCAGCTCATTGACCTTTAATTTATCGCCTTCGAAATTAACACCATCAACTTTTAACCTAACATTTTCCTTATTTTTATTTTGAATTATACCTATGTTGATATCACTAAAAGCAGGCAGTTGGGTACGATGATAAGAGTAGAGTTCCGGACTATTTGTTCTGATATATCTATGAGAATCACGACGGAGATCTACTATAACTGAATCGGAATTATCTAAAGTAAGGCTTGTAGAAGCAGGCAATCCAAAAACCCAATCAAGAAAAAGCGGATTGCAACGAGCTTTGCGTTGAGCTAATTGAGCAATCTCTAAAGAATCTTCTTCCGACAAGAAAGTGCTATATTTCAAAACCTCATTCTTCTTTTGTATTGTCGATTTTTCACCTTTCTGTTTTTTATTGTTTTTCGCAGGTGAAGATGAAGAGGATACGGCTTTCGGCTTTTGAATCGGCTTTTGAACTATATTAACCTCTTTTATTGTAGCAGGAAGAATAGGTTTAACTGCCTTTACGGAATCTATTTTTGGCGATTCAACAACTTTATTGTTTTTAAGATTGACGGAAGGCAACATCACGGAATCTCTAATTTCAGTAGCGTATTTCTCAAGCCAATTATCGACCTCTTCGTCGGTAACTATACTATCATTTGGAATTACATTGACATCATTAGTTGCCGTAGATGAAAAATTAATGGCAAATAGAGAAAAGACTATCAGTATAAGAGATTTTATATTTATGTAATAATCAGCAAGTTTTATCATTGTTCATCAACGTCATATTTTTGAAAAAGGAAATCATTATAAGGAAAACGTTTTACATGAATTTCCTTGACTCTTTGATAAAGCAGAGCTTTCAGTTCTTCTATATTTGATTTTTGTTTAGCAGAAACGAAGACGCAATTGTCGTTAAGATTAGCCATCCACATTTTTTTCAAATCATCGAGGCTATAGTTCTCTTTTTTTATCGGCGAAAGGTCGTCTTCATCCTTTGGTACATAAGAGAATGCATCTATTTTATTAAAAACCAATATAGTAGGTTTAGCCTCTTTACACACATCGAGTAAAGTTTTGTTTACAATTTCGTATTGTTCTTCGAAGTTAGGGTGAGAAATATCCACGATATGCACGAGGAGGTCTGCCTCTCGCACCTCGTCAAGAGTACTTTTAAACGATTCGATAAGGTGAGTAGGGAGTTTACGGATGAAACCAACAGTATCTGCGAGGAGGAATGGCAAATTATCGACGATAACCTTTCGTACTGTAGTATCGAGAGTAGCAAAGAGTTTGTTTTCTGCGAAGACATCGCTTTTAGAGAGTAGATTCATCATGGTAGACTTGCCCACATTTGTATAGCCTACCAGAGCAACTCTCACCATTTTACCGCGGTTTTGGCGTTGTGTGGACATTTGTTTATCAACGGCGATGAGTTTTTTCTTTAGCAAAGCAATTTTATCGAGAATAATACGGCGGTCGGTTTCTATCTGAGTTTCACCGGGACCACGCATACCGATACCGCCACGTTGGCGCTCCAAATGCGTCCACAATCGAGTCAAACGAGGCAGCATATACTGATACTGAGCCAATTCCACTTGAGTTTTTGCATATGCAGTCTGAGCACGTTTAGCAAAAATATCGAGGATAAGATTGGTACGATCTAATATTTTTACTTGAAGTTCTTTCTCAATATTACGAAGTTGAAGAGGAGATAATTCGTCATCAAAGATAACCATACCAACGGGGAAATCCGTATCCTCTTGTAATTTAATATACTCTTTAATTTCGGCGAGTTTACCCTCACCGACAAAAGTACGTGAATTTGGATAATCCAGTTTTTGAAAAAAAGTTTTTAGAACGTGAGCACCTGCGGTATCAGCCAGAAAAGCGAGCTCATCGATATACTCTTTAGCCTTAGCCTCTTTTTGCGTAGGAGTAATAAGCCCCACAAGTACAGCATTTTCGCAATATATTTCAGTAACTTCAACAGCCATAAAAAATATGTAAACCTAATAGAGAATAAGTATATTTTTAGTTTTTGCAAAGGTACAAAAAAACTCTGTAATGCGATGCACTACAGAGTTTTTTAATATTAATTGATAAATAGGGAATTACAACTATTATTTAGTTACTTCCTCCAACCATCTAAGCATTACTAACATAATACACATAGAAAGCAAGCATACGCCTAAGAATACAGCCCAGCAAGCCCAAATAGGCCATGCGTTATACATAACAGGGCCAATCCAGATAAGGAGGTTACCAAGAGCGGTAGCACCGAGCCACAAACCTTGGCAAAGACCAAGTAAGTTTTTAGGAGCTACTTTTGATACGAAAGAAAGTCCGAGAGGAGAAATAAACAACTCTGCAACAGTAAGGAAGAAATAGAGAACAAACATTACCCACAAATCTGATTTCATATTAGAGGCAACAGATTCTTCCATACTACGGAATTCTTCACCAGAAGGATAACCTTTAACTAAAGAGAGAATCATCAAGAAAAGGTAAGCAAGGCCGGCAATAAACATACCGATAGCAATTTTACGAGGAGTGGAAATTTCTTTTCCTCTCTTAGCTAATGCACCGAAAATCCACATGATAATAGGAGTAAGCACTATTACGAAGAATGGGTTAACAGCTTGCCAAATTTCAGGGGCGATAGCATCGGTCTTCACGAAGTCACGAGCAAAAAGAGATAATGATTGACCATTTTGATGGAAAGCAAACCAGAAGAAAACAGCAATACCAAGCACTGCGAAGAGGGCATACATGCGTTGTTTGATTTCTGTAGCCATCATTTGTTTTTCTTCTACACTATAGTTTTGTACAACTTTATTTTCTTTCTTTGCAGGATTAGGGAACATTTTCTTACAAGTCAAGAAGATAATTAAAGAAATAACCATTGCAGCTACAGAAGCAACAAAAGAATAGTGAACACCTTGATTAAACACTTCGAGATAAGCCTCCGGAGTAAAAATACCGTTGTTAATTGTAGCAGCTTGAGAAAGTGATTCATAATCTGCCATACGTTCACCGATAGTACCATCAATTACTTTATGGCAAAGTTCCGGTAATTTTGCATTGTAAACAAAACCATTTACTTTAAGCCACCATTCTCTTAAAAGAGGGGCGACAAAAGGTGCGATAAGACCGCCAACATTTATGAAAACGTAGAAGATTTGGAAACCTGAATCACGTTTTGATCTTGCTATTTTAAGAGCCTCTTCGCCTTGTTTTGCAGCTTCCTCTTCTAGGTTATCATACATTTGACCTACAATAGCTTGTAAGTTACCTTTAAAAAGACCATTACCAAAAGCGATAAAAGCCAATGCAAGACAAGTAAAAGGCAATAACCAAACTTGGTTACCGGCAGTAGCAGTAATAGGAATTGCGAGAAGGATATAACCCAATGCCATCACTATCAAACCGGATTGTATTGTTGCCTTATAGTTTTGAGAACGGTCGGCAATAATACCGCCAACAAGGCTCAATACATAAATAGCGCAGTAAAATACTGAATAGATAACACCAGCTGTTGAATCCGACAATCCAAATTTAGAAACAAGGAAAAGAAGGAGTACAGCGTTCATAATATAGTAACCGAAACGCTCGCCCATATTACTTAGAGCGGCAGCTACCAAACCTTTAGGATGTCCTTTGAACATAAAAAAATTTTTTTAATTGTTAAGTATTAAATTATTAGTTAAAATATTCATTATTGTAAAAGGGAAAGCCTCAATGTCATTCCGTTGAAGAATATTATTCCGTGGCAGAAATATAATTAATAACCGGATTTGCATACATTTTTAGTAGCAAAGACCTTAATTCTTCGACATCAGCATCTTTAGAGTCGATTTTCAACAACTGACCATTCAAATATTTTTCTGCAGCAGAAATCTGCTCTTGAGAATCCACTCCATCAAAGCGGGCATCTCCAGTTACCATTTTATAAGCATATCTATTAATAGGGAAAAGCATATAAGAAGAGTGTATTTTCTTATCACACAGTTCACAAATAGCGGCAGCCTGTTCCTTTTTAGAAGTAAATTCGGAAGCAATAGCGTCTATATCATCATTAATAGAAGGGGAAATTGCATAATGAACATGCCCTTTATAACCCATAATACCGGTTTGCATACTGAACACATCCTCACCCGGAGCTTTTTTATAATCCGGATTACGTTTACGCTCGTAAAGCTCTTTAGCTTTCAAATAATCGCAAGGGTCGTACTCATAAGAAATTGTAAGAGGAGTAATATTTAATTCTTTCAGATTGTCTAAAAAAGAGCCTTTACCGGAGAGAGCCATCATTTTTATAAGGCTCTCTTGTGTACGGTCGTTACTATCTTTAGCTCGACCCTCACGTTGAGCAATCCATACCGACGCTTTTTTATCTGTAATTGCATACCTTATGTAGCTACTTAGTTGCATAAAAGCCTTTGCCTTTTGAGCAGCGGGGAGCGAACGCTTTACGATAATACTCTTATTTATCCGCACAAAATCTTCTATCCATCTTGTAGCCAATAGGTTATCACCCATAGCAATTTCGGGTGTAACGCTAAAATTCTTAAGCATTACGTAAGCCAAAATAGAAGGGTCCATCACTATATCACGGTGATTACTCATAAAAACAGCAGATGAAGAATAATTCTCACCGCCTGAAAAAGAAACTTCAGCAGTAACTTTTTTCAAAAACATCTCCAATATCGGAGCAATAACCATCTGCTGAAAAGTATCTACATCATTAAAAGCCTCTATTTTAGACGCTAAACTTTTGATATTCGCCATTGGAAAATATCTGTCGACCAAATTGACAAAATCTTCTTGAGCCAACAAACTCTTCAAAACCGTTTGCAGTTCGGCATTATTATATGGGCGTATATCATCGTAATTGATTGTTTGAGTCATAATGCTACTGTGATATTACTAAAACATGCTATAGGGCATATAAAACCTACAGCAAAAAAATAATAAACATTTTACTACAAAAGTAGATTTGATTTTTTGCAAAGATACAAAAAAATTTCAAATCTCAACCAAGAGCGTAAAAAGGCATCGACAAGCAGTAAACAGATTTGTAACAAGCGGAAATTTATTCTGCAATTACTCCATCGTTGATTTTAATAATTCTATCAGAAATTTCGGCTAACTCATTATCGTGAGTAACGATAAGTATTGTTTGTCCGAACTCCTTTCGCAGATTAAAGAAAAGATTATGCAAATCTTTTTTATTTTGAGAATCGAGGCTACCTGATGGTTCGTCGGCAAGAATCAAGGCAGGGTTGTTTATCAAAGCACGCGCCACTGCTACACGTTGTTTTTCACCACCTGAAAGTTCGGCAGGCTTATGATGAGCTCTACTTTCAAGCCCCAAATATTCAAGTAATTCCATTGCATGCATCTTAGATTGTTTAAAATTTTTGTCGGCAATCAATGCAGGCATCATAACATTTTCAACAGCTGTAAATTCGGGAAGTAGTTGATGAAATTGGAATACAAAACCTATTTGGCTATTTCTAAAAGCGGATATTTTCTTCTCGTCAAGAGAGAAGACATCCACCCCGTTTATATGTACGGTGCCGGAAGTAGGTCGGTCTAAAGTGCCTATAATCTGCAACAACGTAGTTTTTCCGGCACCACTCGGCCCCATAATACTCACTATCTCTTTAGGATTAATATGAAGGTCGACACCTTTTAGAACTTCCAAGGAGTCGAATTTCTTTACAATATTTTTTACATCTACCATAATCTACAAATTATTAGTAAGATAACGAATGACATAACTAGCAATATAGCAACCGAATATAGCAGGCATGTAACTCACCGTACCAACATTGGATTTTTTGTTTTGTTCTCCCACCGTCTCTATAATTCTTTCGGGAGGCACCACTTCGGCGGAATAAACCACGGTAATACCTTTGCGAATACCGAGACGATGAAGGCGTTTGCGCACCATACGTGCCAATTTACAATAATCCGATTTGGAAATATCATCAATCTTCACCATAGCAGGATTCAATTTACCACCACTCCCCATACTACTGACTACAGGGATGCCACGTTTTACAGCCTCTGCAAGCAGAAAAACTTTAGGAGCAAGGGTATCAATAGCATCAACGATAAAAGAAAAATTATTTTCAGCGAGCAACTCCACCGTAAATTCATCTTTTATGAAAGCCTCTATCTTATTTATTTTCAACTCAGGATTAATATCGGAAAGTCTCTCGGCAAGCACATCGACTTTAGATTTCCCGACAGTGGAATGGAGGGCAACTAATTGTCGATTACAATTGGACAGACTCACCTTGTCGGCATCTACTATAGTAATATTACCGACACCAGCCCTCACAAGCATCTCGGCAGCATAAGCACCAACACCACCAACACCGACGATCAATATATTGGCAGATTTCAATTTTTCCAAATCGGAACTACCAAACATCAATTCCGTACGTTCACACCAATTATCCATTATCTAATATATTATCAAACCGGCAACAGCGGCCAATAAAATCATAAAAATAGGGTTAAGTTTACACCATTTAGTAAGGATGAAAGCCGCAACAAAGAAAATCCAAGCCGTGATATCCGTGTAATTTTCTCCGAACGACTCCTCATTGATAAGCAGTAAAGCAGCAGCGGCAATAAGGCCGATTACTACGGGGCGGAGGACGAACATAATGCTCATAACCCAAGGATTATCTTTGAATTTCGACATCAACTTATAGAGAATCATCATGATGATAAAAGAAGGGAGAACGAGGGCAAAAGTGGCAATAGCAGAACCGAAAACCGTTCCCGTAGCAAGATATCCGGCGTAAGTAGCGCAATTGATACCAATAGGACCCGGAGTAATTTGGCTGACAGCCACCATATTAGCAAATTCTGAAGCAGTAATCCAAGCATGATGCTCCACAACCTCGAATTGAATTAAAGAGAGCATAGCGGCACCACCACCAAAACCGAAAAGACCGATTTTAAAGAACGTATAGAACAATTGCAAATAGACCATCACTCATCCTCCTTTTTAGATTTATTACTCTTGTAAATATCCACACCATGCATTATCACACCTGTAGAAATGGCGATAATTATTATCCAGATAGGAGAGAAATTAAGCAACCATATAAGCAGAGCTACTACTACGGGAATCCAGACCGTTTTCCAAGAAATTTTTGCGGACTTAGCAAGAGAAAAAACCGGCACTGCAATCAAAGCGATAACAGCCGGGCGTACGGCACGAAAAGCTTTCATAACGTAGACATTGTCTTGAAACTTATTTAAGAACGCCGCAAGAATAAGGATTATGACGAAAGAAGGCAAACCGGCGCCCAAAGCACTCACTACAGCCCCTGATTTACCAGCCACCCTATTGCCAACAAGAATAGAAATATTCATAGCCAAAATACCGGGAGCAGTTTGAGCCAATACCACCATATCCAAAAATTCCTCATCCGAAATCCAATTATTCTTCTTAACTATCTCATTTTCAATAATTGGAATCATTGCATACCCACCACCAATTGTGAAGGCACCAATCTTCATAAAAGAGTAAAAAAGTTTTGCAAGCATGATTAAAACATTTAACGTGCAAAGGTAGTAAAAAAGACGATAGGAAAGACACAATGAGAGATAAAATTTCGCCAAAATACCGCACAAAATATTTTGTCAATTCAAAAAAAAACATTACATTTGTAGACAAAAGAAGAAAAGTGTTTTTATAACCTAAAGTATTAAAATCAACATAGTTATATGTCTGAAGAAGAAAAAAATACCAATTCCAAGGGGTATAGTGCGAGCAGTATTCAAGTCTTGGAAGGCTTGGAAGCTGTGCGAAAACGTCCGTCAATGTACATTGGCGACACCAGCAGTAAAGGTCTACACCACTTGGTATATGAAGTAGTAGATAACTCCATAGACGAAGCCCTTGCCGGGTATTGCAACAATATAGAAGTAAGCATAAATGCCGATGGCTCAATAACGGTAGCCGATAACGGACGTGGTATACCTGTAGATATGCACGAAAAAGAGGGTAAATCGGCTTTGGAAGTTGTATTGACGGTATTACATGCCGGAGGTAAATTTGATAAAGGCTCATATAAAGTATCAGGCGGTTTACACGGAGTAGGTGTGAGTTGCGTAAATGCCCTATCATCACGCCTTTACGTACAAGTGTATCGCAACGGCAAGATATACGAACAAGAATACAGTCGCGGCATACCGAAATATAGTGTACGCGAAGCCGGAGAAACCGACCGCACCGGTACCACGGTAACCTTTTTGCCGGACACCGAAATATTCCCTGATACTGAATATAAATACGATATATTGGCATCAAGGCTTAGAGAATTGGCATTCTTAAATTCCGGTATTGCGCTCACTTTAACCGACTATAGAATAGAGAATGAAGGCGACGAGCCAAAAACAGAACGTTTCTATTCTGAAAACGGATTACCGGAATTCGTAAGATATATAGACCAAAGCCGCGTAAGCATCATACCTGATGTAATTTACATAAACACAGACAAATACGGCACGCCTATAGAAGTGGCAATGACGTATAACGACTCATATACCGAGAATATTCACTCTTATGTAAATAATATCAACACTATCGAAGGCGGTTCTCATATCGCAGGTTTCCGCAGAGCGTTGACCCGTACCTTAAAGAAATATGCCGATGACAGCAAAATGCTCGAAAAAGCAAAAGTAGAGATTTCGGGAGACGACTTCAGAGAAGGACTTACCGCAGTGATATCCGTTAAAGTAGCAGAGCCTCAATTTGAAGGACAAACAAAAACCAAATTGGGCAATACCGAAGTAATGGGTATGGTAGATCAAGCGGTAGGAGAAGCCTTAGTAATCTATTTAGAAGAACATCCTAACGAGGCTAAGATATTGGTAAACAAAGTAATCCTTGCTGCTCAAGCGCGTCATGCCGCTATCAATGCCCGCAAAATGGTGCGTCGTAAATCTCCACTTTCAGGAGGAGGCTTGCCGGGAAAATTAGCCGACTGCTCAAGCAAAGATGTAACCATGTGCGAGTTATTCCTTGTGGAGGGAGACTCAGCAGGCGGATCTGCCAAAGGAGCACGCGATCGCACTTATCAAGCCATCTTACCACTTCGCGGTAAAATATTAAACGTGGAAAAAGCTATGCAACACAGAGTGTTTGAAAGCGAAGAGGTACGAAATATTTACACTGCTCTTGGAGTGACAATAGGCACTGAAGAAGATTCCAAAGCCCTTAACCTTAGCAAATTAAGATATCACAAAGTGATTATCATGACCGATGCGGACGTCGACGGCGCTCACATTGCTACGTTAATACTCACCTTCTTCTTCCGCTATATGAAAGAGTTGATAGAGAACGGATATGTATATATAGCTACCCCACCACTCTATTTATGCCAAAAAGGAAATGTAAAAGAGTACTGTTGGCGAGAAGACGACCGCTTACGCTTCATTGAGAAATACGGTAGGGAAAGCGAAGATGGCAAAAACGGCATCAAACAACAACGCTATAAAGGTCTTGGAGAAATGAATCCGGAGCAACTATGGGATACTACCATGAACCCGGAAAACAGATACTTACGCCAAGTAACAATAGAGAATGCAGCCGAAGCCGACCAAATATTCTCTATGCTTATGGGTGATGACGTTGGTCCACGACGTGAATTCATCGAAAACAACGCAACTAAAGCAAATATAGACGCATAATAACTTAATAAAAAAGATAATAATATGAGATTCACAGTATCAAGTTCAGATATTTTCAATGTTACAACTATTGCAGGTAAGATTATCAGCAGTAAAAATAACGAAGCTATACTTTCTAACTTTTTATTAGAAGTAAAAGACAACCAACTTACAATTACATCAACAGACAACGAAACTACCCTCCGCTCCAAACTCACTTTGGCTGATTCAGAAGGTGAAATATCCGTTGCCATACCTACTACTATAACCGACTCATTAAAAGAATTTACCGACCAACCATTGGATTTCGACATCAACACCGAGAATATGTCGATTTCTATCAAAACGGAAACTGGAGAATACAAATGTATCGGTCAAAACGGAAACATATATCCTCAAACACCTGCAATGAAAGAAGACAGCTTTAAATGTATCGTTAAAGCAAGTGTATTACTTTCAGGCATTAATAAAACCGGCTTCGCCACATCAACAGAAGACTCACGCCCTGCACTTACAGGTATTCTCTGCTCTTTCGATGAAAAAGGACTCACTTTTGCAGCAACAGACGCACATATTCTTGCTCGCGTAATAAAAAGTGAAACACAATACTCTGAGAATTGTCAATTTATCCTACCTAAAAAATCTGCATCAGTACTAAAATCCATCCTCACTAACGATGACGAAGATGTAGAGATTATGGCAGACGACACAAACATCACTTTCATCCTCTCAAACCACACTATTATCTGCCGCAAAATAGAGGGTAAATTCCCTAATTACGAGAAAATTATTCCACAAGACAACCCATTCGAACTTATCATTGACCGTGCATCACTCCTCAATTCTATCAGACGAGTATACTCTTTCACCGGTAAGGACAGTACGGGACTTGTAAAATTACAAATTACTCCAAATAGAATACAAATTTTCTCACAAGACCTCTTCTATAACACATCAGGTAACGATAGTGTAAATTGCCAATACCAAGGCGAAGAGATTAAAATCGGATTCGGAGCACCTACACTCATAAAAATATTAAGTAGCATGAGCTCCAAGGACATCAAAATACAATTAAAAAATCCACAAAGCTCCGGAATCATCTTGCCATTGGAAAACGAAGAGAAAGAAGACCTCCTCGTACTTATAATGCCAATGCTTATCAACGATTGATGATGTCAACTCAAATATAAAGGCGAGAGGAAAATTACTCTCGCCTTTTTTATGATACAATAAATTCATTCGGATATTTATGATTCGAAAAATAACAGATAAACTAACCGATATTTTCAACTACGGAGAAGCAAAAAGCTTAGCCATAATGATAATGTGTAATATTTGCGGGAAAAGTTATACCGAAATAATTACACACGAGCCGGTATTAACTGAAAATCAAACAATTAGAATAGAGCAAATAATTGAAAGACTGAGAAAAAAAGAGCCTATACAATATATATTGGGTGAAACTTATTTTTTCGGACGTAAATTCAAATGTGACCAAAGAGCATTGATACCGAGACCAGAAACGGAAGAACTAATAGACCATATTATAAGAGATAATTCCGGCAATAAAGGAAGACTAAAAATTTTGGATGTAGGAACAGGTACCGGCTGCATAGCAATAACACTGGCATTAGAGTTAACAAACTGCGAAGTTACTGCTATCGACATATCGGATGATGCAGTAAACTTAACGAAAGAGAATAACCAATTACACGGATGCAATATTAAATGTATACGTAAAGATATTTTCGACCTCGAAGATGAAGAGTACGACATCATAGTAAGCAATCCGCCGTATATATGTGATAGTGAAATTGTTGACATGGAAAGCAACGTAGTAAACTACGAGCCGCACATTGCACTTTTCGTATCAGATAATCATCCTTTAAAATTTTATGATGTAATAACGGCTTATGCAGCAAAAAATTTAAAACCGAGTGGAAAGCTATACTTTGAAATAAATCAAAAATTTGGTAATGAAATGATTGAGTTACTAAAAAATTTTGATTTCGATAATATCGAATTAATAAAAGATATCAATAACAACGACAGGATAATAAGAGGAGAGAAACGATGAATCATACTTACGACTATTTTGTAAACAAAGCCACAAACTACTGTGCAAAAGGAGAGAGATGCATCTATGACGTCAGAGAAAATTTAAAAAAATCGGGTGCAAACAATAGCGATATAGAGCGGATTATAGAGTATTTACAAGAAGAAAACTACCTCAATGAGCAAAGATATGCAACTGCCTTTACAAGAGACAAATACCGCTTTGACAAGTGGGGAAGAATAAAAATTAATTATCAGTTGAGCATAAAAAAAATATCCTCTTCTGCCATAGAAAAAGCTTTTGAAGAAATAGACGAAGAGGAGTATTTTACAAACTTAAAAAAATTACTTTTAAGTAAAATAAAAAGTATGAAAATCAACCCGAGCGATATCGACATCAACGATGAAGCGAAGATATACAGATTTTGTGCTTCGAGGGGATATGAGAGTAATTTAATAAAAAAAGCACTACACGAAATAAAATCGGAAATCTGAAGGGAAATTAAATTCCCATATCGAGTTCCGACCTTTTTTGACGACCGTAACTTCTATAATCATCAAACTCAATCTCAACTTCAGGTTCAACAAACCTATCGGAATGAGGTAGTTCGAACTGCAAATATTTTATAGTCTTACCACGCGAAAGCCATTGACGTTCGTAATACGTCTTAATGTTCAACACATCATCACGATTCTCGTCGGAATAAATATCATCACATTTTTTTCTTACATTGAAATTATTAACCTCAGCAACAAGCGAAGTATAGGTAAAAAGGAAATTGCTGTCCGTTTTCAGATGAATTTTACCATTTTCAGCCAAGATATTCTTGTATATCGAAAGGAAGTAGGTGGACGTGAGTCTTTTATTGACTTTTTTCATTTGTGGATCTGCGAAAGTAATCCATATTTCGCTTACCTCTTCTTTATCAAAAAAATGGTCGATAACATTAATACCGGTACGGATAAAAGCGCAATTATTCAGACCCTCATTATTAGCAATGGTAGCGCCGGTCCACATTCTAGCCCCTTTAATATCCACTCCGATAAAATTTTTATCAGGGAATCTACGTGCCAATTCCACGGTATATTCTCCCTTACCACAACCAAGTTCAAGGACAATAGGATTGTTATTTGCAAAAAAACGTTGACCCCACACTCCCTTTAAAGGGAATAATGTGTTATTCTCCATTATATCGTTATACGAAAGTTGGAACACATTATGTAGTTGCTCCATTTCAGCAAATTTTTTCAATTTATTTTTTCCCATAACAAATCATTCAGAAAGAGAGACAACCTTAACGCCGACATCGGCAATACCATATAGTAAATCGTGCCTCATTGCATGAGTGATAGAATATGTATAGCTACCAGGTTGATTGAATTTTACACTATCTTGATACAAATAAGTAGTTGTATACAAAGAGCCAATACTGCTTTTACCGATCCATTTACCGAAATCGTCACAAAGCAGATATTGTACGGTATCTGTATGTATTATTGAGTCAGGCGTAAGGCAATCAACGAAAAGCCACAAATTTTGATACTGATAATTACCCTCATTACGCACCAAAATACCAATACGATAGAAATTGGAAGTGTCGGATACATTAACAGTAAAATCCGCTTTATCGTACATACTCCATTCGGAATTTACAAACGAATGAGACTCATTATAAATTACGTTTCTTTCGGTACAAGAGTAGCAACAGAGAGAAGCAATGAATAAAACTGTTGCAAAAAATATGGTCTTACTCAGCTTTTTCTCCATTGTTTTGATTATAATTTCTACCATAGCCCTTATGGCGTTTATGATAATGGTTATTTTTATCGTTTCTATTCTTATTATTTCCACCCTGGTTATTAGTCTTTACGTTAGCAACAACCTGATTATTTACAACGTTGACTTGATTATTTGGTTGTTCGATACGATTCTCGGTCTCCGGTTTAGATTGAGGCTCTTGATTATTACGGCGATTTTGAGCTTGATTGTTTTCACGAGAGTCGTTATTAGTAGCATTTTGCACATTATCCATATTTTGTAATGTAGCATTCTCTGCTTTAGCACGATTTTCTCTACGTTTTTCCTTACGTTTTTGGTTTTTAGATTTATCAAAACGAGTAAGGCTATCTTGACCGACAACATTTTGATAATCGTTATTCACAATCTCTTCTTCAGGATTTTTTTGGAGAGAATCTACTTTTTCGCCGTTTTTATTGATAGCAATTATCTCTTTAGCACGTTCTACGGTAATAGTCTGCAAGTTAGCCGGAATATTTTGATCGGTACTATAAGTAATTAAACGTTTAAACACATCTACTTTAAAGAAATAATATGTAGCATCTTTCGTTTCGAGCGTTACCTCTTTTGCCGGGAAATCAGCTTGAGCCTCGATATACATAGGGGCTTCGAAATTTACGCAACACTTAATTTTTGCGCACTGACCTGCCAGCTTAAGGGGGTTAGTACTAAGGTCTTGATAGCGAGCTGCCATAGTAGATACGCTGACGAAATTACTCATCCAAGTAGTGCAACAAAGTTCTCTACCACAAGGACCTATACCGCCTATTCTACCGGCTTCTTGGCGGGCACCGATTTGTTTCATTTCGATACGAACTCGGAATTCTTCAGCGAACACTTTGATGAGTTGACGGAAATCCACCCTATCATCGGCAATATAATAGAAAATAGCTTTACTGCCATCACCTTGAAACTCCACATCGCCTATCTTCATATTGAGTTTCATATCATTAGCAATCTGGCGAGCTCTAATCATTGTAGAATGTTCTCGCGCTTTGGCTTCGCGATATTTTTCCATATCCACGGGTTTCACTTTACGATAAACCCTACGCACCTCATAGCGCTCCATATTGATATGATTTTTCTTTATTTGACTAAGCACCAATCTACCAATAAGAGTAACTACTCCGATGTCATGACCCGGATTTGCCTCTACGGCTACCATATCACCTTTTTCAATAGCAATATGATTACTATTAACGAAATATCCTTTTCTGGTATTTTTAAATTGCACTTCAACCAAGTCGGTATCTTTTTGAGTTTCAGGCAAATCTGCGAGCCAATCGACAACAGGTAATTGTTGGTTGGTATTACCTTTAAATCCTGAAACGCCGGGGTTTGAAGAGCCGTTATTAAGTGTGATTTTATCCATAAAAATTTAATTATTGTACAATCCTGCTCTTATGTAATAGTTTATAAAAGATAAAGAATAGGTGAAACAAGATTATACGTACGTTAACATTTTGTTGAACCTGAGCCTCTGCGAGTTCAAACTCTTCCATCATTTCCACTACATTACGTTCGTGAATAAATTCTGAAAATTTTGAAGCGAACTGCATTTCGGCATCACTCATGTAAGAGAGTTGTGGTTCGTTTAACTTTAAAATAAAATTTTCGCGCAACAGACGTTGCGAGTTTTTAAAAAACAAGATGTGAGTTTCTCGACTTTCTTTTTGTATTTCATCGAGAAAATCGCGTATTTTTTCAACATCGAGCGACCAGGCAAGGCGCATGAATGTCTGAAAATATTCGAAAATAATCTTATTCTGATTGTTTTCAGAGAGAGAATCGTTAAAAAATGACACGCTCCCGGAAGAGTTTTTCACGAGAAAATCCACCTCCTCGGTCGGGAATTTATTTAATCCAACAGCCCAATTGCGAAGGGAAGCGTTATCGATAGGAGGTACTTCTATCGGCTGACATCTGCTGACAATAGTGCCAAGTACACTCTCTATATCGTTAGAAACGAAAAGGAAAAGCGTATTTGGGGCAGGCTCTTCAACCAACTTAAGCAAGCTGTTTGCACAAGGCGTCTGCATCTTCTCCGGAAGCCACATTATCAATATCTTGTAACCGCCACAGTATGGTTTAAATTGGAATTTGCGGATAATATCTTCAGCCTCAGAGGTATAAATAGTACCCATTTTTGACTGAGAGCATATCGACATCCACTCATTGATAGAGATATACGGGTTTGACAAGATATTGGATTTGAACAAGTCAATAACGTCGGCACAAGATTCCACACCGGCTTCTTTGCTTTTAGAAATCGGGAAAGCAAAATGAATATCCGGATGAGTAAAGTTTTTAAACAACATACACGACGGGCATTTGCCACAAGCATCACCGTCATGCCTATCCGTACAGCACAAATATTGTGCTGTAGCGAGTGCGAGAGGCAACTTTCCCACCCCTTCCGGACCGTGAAACAAAAGCGCATGAGGTACTTTACCACTATCAATTATCGACCTAATACGCTGTTGCAAAGGTTGTTGACCAATTATATCTTTAAAAAACATACTCTTCTTTTAACTTAGCAAAATTACAATTTATTTTGTTAACTGCAAAATTACGACACAGCTTTTTATTACTACTTCTCAGGAGCAAGCGACTGCAAAAATAAGAGACAAAATTTGGGCGTTTGGATTAAGCTAAATGGGTAGGATAAAGTTTGCCCCACGTTATGCCATGGCGACAACTGACGAATTTTTTGTATTTTTAGGGAAAAGGTACTATCAATTTAGTAATAAAAGAATTTCGTTTTATCTTTGCAGGCTTTTACTTATAAGAGAGAAAGGGAGGGTAATAATATTGTCACTGGTTTGTAAAACACGAAGAATCCAACGAGAAGGGAATGACATAAAAAAAAGAGCTCTGTAATAAAACAGAACTCTTAAAGTGCGCAGAATGAGACTCGAACTCACACGGCCTTGCGACCACTACCCCCTCAAAGTAGCGTGTATACCAATTTCACCACCTGCGCGAGAGATTATTATTTGTGCCCAAAACAGGGCTCGAACCTGCACAACCTTGCGGTTACTAGTCCCTGAAACTAGCGCGTCTACCAATTCCGCCATTTGGGCTAACGCTTGACACATTAGTTAAGCACAAAAAAAATTGAGCGAAAAACGGGACTCGAACCCGCGACCCCAACCTTGGCAAGGTTGTGCTCTACCAACTGAGCTATTTTCGCATTGACTGAACAAGGATAAATATCACCCTCATTTGCGGATGCAAAGGTACAACATTTTTTTTAATCACCAAACACTTTCAACGATTTTTTTTAAAAAATTTTTCGAGGTAAAATAAATAGGGATTTAATGCCCTAATATCAACAATTATATGTAAATTTGCAACGATAATGTAAAATGAGTATTTATACTTTAAACACAATATAATCGTATAATTACATTAGTATATTATATAGATTATTTCATCTTTCACTTAAACAAAACAGAGAAAATGGAAATTAACGAAACAGAAAATGGCGAAAAACGCACGCTTAACTTTATTGAACAGATAGTAGAGAACGACCTCAAGGAGGGATTGAACGGGGGTAGAATCCAAACCAGATTTCCACCGGAGCCTAATGGCTATCTACATATCGGTCACGCTAAAGCCATTTGTATGGATTTCGGCATTGCAGAGCGCTACAATGGTATTTGTAATTTACGCTTTGACGATACAAATCCCGTTAAGGAGGATGTAGAATATGTAGATTCCATCAAAGAAGACATCCAATGGCTTGGTTTTAAATGGGCAAACATATATTATGCTTCCGATTATTTCCAACAATTATATGATTTAGCAATACAATTTATCAAAGCCGGTAAGGCATATGTCGACGAACAGAGTTCGGAAGAGATAGCCAAACAAAAAGGAACTCCAACTACACCCGGCATTGAGAGTCCGTATAGAAACCGCCCTATAGAAGAGAATTTAGACCTTTTTACACGCATGAACAAGGGCGAATTTCCGGATGGCAGTATGGTGCTTAGAGCCAAAATTGACATGAGCAACAGCAATATGCATTTCCGCGACCCTATAATGTATCGAATAATCACCTCACACCCGCACCACAAAACCGGCACTCAATGGAAAGTATACCCAATGTACGATTTTGCACACGGACAAAGTGATTATTTCGAAGGAGTTACTCACTCTCTTTGTACATTGGAATTTGTGGTACACCGCCCGCTATACGACTATTACCTCGATCAGTTTGCAAGTGCGGACTATCGTCCTAAACAACGCGAATTCAACCGTTTAAATCTTACATATACGGTAATGAGTAAACGTAAATTGCTACAATTGGTACAAGAAGGGCTTGTATCAGGATGGGACGACCCACGTATGCCTACTATTTGCGGACTTCGTCGCAGAGGATATACTCCGGAGAGCATCAAATCATTCATTGACAAAATAGGCTATACAAAATACGAAGCATTAAACGACATCTCACTGCTTGAATCCGCTGCCAGAGAAGATTTAAAACCAAGAGCAACACGTGTTTGCACCATTCTCGACCCTATTAAATTGATTATCGACAATTACCCTGAGGGTACAAAAGAAATTTTAACGACGGACAACAACCCTGACAATCCGGAAGCCGGAACAAGAGAAATTCCTTTTGGAAGAGAATTATATATCGAACGGGGGGACTTTAGAGAAGAAGCCGACAAAAACTTCTATCGATTGAGCCCCGGAGGCAGAGAAGTGCGCTTAAAAAGTGCATATATAATACAAGCCACAGGATGTGAAAAGAATGCGGATGGTGTAATTACTACAGTGCATGCCACTTACGACCCGAACACTAAATCGGGCACGGAAGGAGGAAACAAGAAAGTAAAAAGCACTATCAATTGGGTTGATATCGACAACAGCAAAGAGGCTGAATTAAGGCTTTACGACCGCCTTTTCTCATGCGAAAATCCATCGGCAGAAGAGTGTGACTTTAGAGAATTGCTTAATCCGGACTCATTAAAAACCATACAACACGCACGAGTAGAGGCATTTGTAGCCAATGCCAAACCGGGAGATAAATTCCAATTCTTAAAAACGGGATACTTCAACACTGACAAAGACAGTACGCCTGAGCATCCGATTTTCAACCTCACAGTATCACTAAAAGAATCGAAAAAATAAACAATAAAAATCTTAAATCTAATTCATTATGCGTTATTCAAAAAATGTAAGTGCATTCAGACCATCGCCAATCCGCTCTATGATGAAAGCGGTAGTAAACCCAAACGTCATCTCCTTTGCAGGAGGAATGCCGGGAGAAGAGCTCTTCCCTGTTGACGACATCCGCGAGATGGTAGCAAATATGCCAAGAAAAGCAATGGACACAGCATTGCAATACGGACCAACTGATGGTCTGCCTATATTGGTTGACCTACTTACTCAAGAGATGAGTAAAAAAGGTTTTGACATGGAAAAGAACCGCATTATTGTAACTACCGGATCTACACAAGTTATGAACATCGTATCTAAATTATTAATCGACCAAAACGATATAGTATTAACAGAAGACCCTGTATTCTGCGGATCAGCCGGAGCATTCTGCTCATATCATGCACAACTTGTAGGAGTTAAGATGGACTCAGAAGGTATTATCATCTCCGAACTTGAAAAAGCATTAGAGAAGAACCCTAAATTCATCTACACAACACCAACGTTCCATAATCCTGCAGGACTTACCTACAGCCGTAAACGCCGCATGGAATTTTTGGAAGTAATGGCAAAACACCCGGATGTAATGATTCTTGAAGACGATGCTTATGGTAGATTATACTATGACAATGACACTCAAGAAGATATTGTACCAATGAAAACATATGCCAAGAATGAGCAACAAATCATCTATTGCAGTTCATTCTCAAAAATCTTCGGACCTGGACTTCGTATTGGATGGATGGTATTGCCTAAAGAGATGTTTGAAGTAGCAGAAATTGCAAAACAATCAATGGATGCATGTACTCCACAATTCTCACAAATGCTTGCATATGAGTTCTGGAAATCCGGACGACTCGACAGATATGTAGAAATGCTACGCAACACATATAAAGCACGCCGCGACAAGATGGTAGAATGCATTAAAAAATATTGCCCAGAAGACACAACATTCGTAACACCTAAAGGCGGTTTCTTCCTTTGGGCTAGAATACCTGACTCAATAGATATCGACAAACTCTTTGACAACTGCTCGGAGCGCGGAGTGGTATTTGTAAAAGGTATAGCATTCAGTGCCGACTACAAAAACAACCAACACATACGTCTTTCATTCTCTAATACCAACCCTGAGACGATAGAAAAAGGCATCAAACTCATGGGAGAAGAGATGTATAAATTAATGAAATAAAACACATTAACTCATATCAATATAAAGGTGAAATTCGAACAAAACGGGTTTCACCTTTATTATATCAAAAAAAGGAGAAGAAAAGGGGTGCTATATCAAAAAAAAATAGTAAATTTGCAAGCTGTAAAATGTAAATAAATAACTAACAACACACATATATTATTATGTCAAAAAAGAAACAAAAGATTGAAGAAGCCGACGGATTGGAAAACGTAGAAAAAGTGGTTTCTACAGGTGAACAATTTCTGGAGAAGTACAGAAAACAAATTATTATTTGTTTGTCAGTAATTTTAGTAGTAGCAATAGGAATCGTTCTTTTCAGAACACAATATTTAGTGCCTAGAAACGAGGATGCAGCTACAAAATTATCAAAATGCATCTATTATATAGAGCAAGATTCATTTAATCTCGCCTTGAATGGAGACGCATTAAACGAAGGATTGTTGGACATAATCGACGAATATGGTGTAACAAAAACCGCTGATCTTGCATGCATATATGCAGGTATCTGCTATTACAACCTAAATGATTATCAATCAGCTTGCACATATTTCGAAAAATTCAACAAAGAATCGGTTAACGTACAACCAGCCAACCTCACCATAATAGGTGACTGCTATGTAGAAATGGATAACATAGAAAAAGCCATCAAATATTTCGAAAAAGCAGCCAAACAAGAAAATGAACTCACAGCACCTCGAGCATTAAACAAAGCCGGCATTTGCTATGAAAAATTAGGCAATTACAAAAAAGCCGAAGAGTGCTACCAAACTATCAAAGACAAATATTTCAATTCATCCCTTGCAGTTGAGATGGATAAAAGAATTGAGTATTGTCGCTCAAAACAATAAGCATATACTTAAATAATATATTAGCCGTTACCTTGTATAAAGTAACGGCTATTTTTATAAATCAAGAAGAAATATGGCAACAAAATATCATAATTTATCGGACTACAATCCGGAAGATTTACCAAAAAAAGAAGAATTAGCAGATAAAAAAATTGCAATTATCGCTGCGGACTGGAATAGTGATATCACATATGCACTAAGAGATGGAGCGTATGAATCACTAATAGAAAACGGAATTCAAGAAAAAAATGTGGAAATTTTCCATGTACCGGGAGCATTTGAACTCACATACGCATCCTCAAAACTGTTAAAAACACAAAAATTTGATGCAATAATAGCAATAGGCTGTGTAATCCAAGGCGACACACCACATTTTACATACGTGTGTGAAGGGGTAACACAAGGCATAACAGAGCTCAATTTAAAAGCTGATATTCCGGTGATTTTCAGCGTATTAACTACCAACACAAAGCAGCAAGCCTTAGACAGAGCAGGTGGATGTTTAGGCAATAAAGGGGTAGAAGGAGCGATTACTGCAATAAAAATGATAAAAAGATTTGGTGGGATAAAATAATTGTTGTAACTTTGCAGTCGCAAAAGGGAAACAAAGGGCAGTTACCAGAGTGGCCAAATGGGGCTGACTGTAACTCAGCTGTCTTTCGACTTCGGTGGTTCGAATCCATCACTGCCCACATGTTTTTTTAATGCGAAAAAAAATAAATGCGGAAGTAGCTCAGTTGATAGAGCATTAGCCTTCCAAGCTGAGGGTCGCGGGTTTGAGCCCCGTCTTCCGCTCCAACAAAAAAAACGGCTGATATTCAATGATTTATACAAAGAATATTAGCCGTTTCTTTTTAATTTACCGCCTTTTTATGGCTCATTTTTGACTCATTTAAACATATTTTTGGTTGCAAATGGTTGCATTTGGCTGCAAAATAATTGCCATTTTCTTTCCTTCTTGAAGTATTTTCTTTGTCATAGTTTAATATTATTACATGCAACAAATAAATTGTTTGTATAAAATCTCCACCGGCATTACACCGATGGAGAATGATTATTATGGGAACAAGCCCTAAAAGAATTGCATTACAAAGTTATAAAATTTTCTTTATCCGGAACTATTTCTTCTAAAAAATTTCGCATTAACATCAGTTGTATTTCAACGCGTTAATCTGTTTACAGCAAAAATTAATTCCATAATTAAAGATTTTTTTCTTTAATTGTTTGCGCATTAAAAAATAATCACTACCTTTGCGAGTGAAATAATGAAGGAATTATTTACGATCTTTAATCTATAAAAAAACGTGATGAAGTCATCTAAAATTGATTCTATTGCAAAACTGCAAGATATTCAAAATCAATTCTCTTCAAAATTTTGTCTTAGAGAATTGAGTAATAAGCCGCAAGGAATTACTCAAAAAGAAATTGATGAATTATCGGGTAATGACGCAGAAAAATACATTTTAATATGCGGTGGTACCGGTTGCCATGCCTCCAATAGTGCAGATATATACTCCGATTTCCAAACAAAATTAGAAGAAAGAAATTTATCGGACAGGTTTAAACCTATCCGCACAGGCTGTTTCGGTTTTTGTGAACAAGGTCCTATTGTAAAAATTATTCCCGACAACACTTTCTATGTAAGAGTTACTCGCGATGATGTAGACGACATCATAGAAGAGCATCTTGTTAACGGCAATAAAGTAGACAGATTACTATACGTGTTACCATCAACGGGCGAGCATATTCCGGATAGCAAGCATATGCCATTCTACCGACAGCAAATGCGTATTGCTCTGCGAAATTGCGGAATGATAGACCCTGAGAATATTGAAGAATATTTTGCTCGAGATGGATATAGTGCTTTAGCAAAGGCTCTAAAAAGTTCGCCGGAAGAGGTTATTAATACCATAATTAAATCCGGATTAAGGGGGCGTGGAGGCGGAGGATTCCCAACCGGATTAAAGTGGAAAATCACACGAGACGTACAAGCAGAGCAAAAATACGTTGTTTGCAATGCTGATGAGGGCGACCCGGGTGCTTTTATGGACCGCTCTATTCTGGAAGGCGACCCACATTCCATTATCGAAGCTATGGCTATTAACGGCTATTGTACAGGCGCTTCTCACGGACTAATCTATATTAGGGCAGAATATCCGTTAGCTATTCACAGACTGCAAGTTGCAATAGAGCAAGCCACTACTTACGGCATGTTAGGCAAAAATATTTTAGGCACTAATTTCTGTTTCGACATAGAGATAAGATATGGTGCCGGAGCCTTTGTTTGTGGTGAAGAGACTGCCCTGATTCGATCTATGGAGGGCTGTCGTGGAGAACCATATGTAAAGCCTCCTTATCCAAGTCAATGTGGATATAAGAATTCTCCTACAAACGTAAATAACGTTGAGACGTTTGCCAATATACCACCTATTATTTTAAAAGGTGCTGAATGGTTTTCCTCTATCGGCACCGAAAATAGTCACGGTACAAAAGTGTTCGCCCTTGCGGGTAAAATAAATAATGTAGGCCTTATAGAGGTACCAATGGGAACTACGTTGCGACAAGTAATTTTTGAAATAGGTGGTGGCATAAAAAACGGCAAAAAATTCAAAGCCGTGCAAACAGGTGGTCCTTCCGGCGGATGTCTTACTTCAAAACACCTTGATATTCCTATCGATTACGACAATCTGCTCGCTTCTGGGTCGATGATGGGCTCGGGAGGTATGATTGTAATGGATGAAGACGACTGTATGGTGTCTGTTGCCAAATTTTATCTCGACTTTACGGTAGAGGAGAGTTGCGGAAAATGCGCCCCTTGCAGAATCGGCAATAAACGACTCTATGAAATTCTCGACAGAATAACTAAAGGTGAGGGTGTACCGGAAGATCTGGATTTATTAAAAAATTTAGGCTCCGTAATAAAAGATACTGCTCTCTGCGGACTTGGTCAGACTTCTCCAAACCCGGTACTATCTACTTTAGACAATTTCTACGATGAATATCGAGCTCATGTAGAGGAACATAGATGCCCTGCTCATCAATGCAGAAGTCTCACTCAATATATTATCAACCCTTCTAAGTGCAAAGGTTGTACATTATGCGCTCGTCTATGCCCCGTAAGTGCTATAAGCGGAGAATTAAAACACGCTCATATCATTGACCCGGCAACGTGTATTAGATGTGGTAACTGCTTAAACAGATGTAAATTCGGTGCTATAGAAGTACAGTAATATTATCTTAATCTATAATTATCCAATGGAAATTACAATCGACAATAAAAAGATAAAAGTAAAAGATGGCACCACGATATTAGAGGCTGCTACGGAAGCGGGCATTAAAATTCCTACTTTATGCCACATGCATTTGCATGAATTGAATTACGAAAATCAACCCGGTGCTTGCCGAATATGCGTTGTGGAAGTCGAAGGCAGAAAAAATCTTGCACCTTCATGCAAGACGGAATGTACAGAAGGGATGATTATCCGAACGCACACTCCGCGAGTTTTGAATGCTCGACGCACCGTTATGGAGCTCATTCTCAGCAATCATCCAAACGAATGTCTCACTTGCTCAAAAAACGGCTATTGTGATTTGCAATCTGTAGCTCACGACTTATGCATCCGTAAAATCAGTTATAAAGGAGAGATGTCGCATTTTACAGCGGATATTTCTCCGGCAATAATTAGAGATATGGACAAATGTATTGCATGCAGAAGATGTGAAGAGGCTTGTAACACCATTCAATCGGTAGGAGCATTATCTGCCATAAACCGCGGATTTAATGCCGTTGTCGGCACAGCTTTCTGCAAAGATATCTCCGGTAGTAATTGCACCTATTGCGGACAATGTGTAGCAATCTGCCCTACAGGGGCTTTACGCGAACACACCAATATCGACGATGTACTAAAAGCATTGGCAGACCCTACAAAGACCGTTATAGTACAAACTGCTCCGGCAGTGAGGGTTGCTCTCGGTAAAGATTTCGGATTTAAACCGGGTAGCGACGTTACCGGCAAAATGGTTACAGCTCTTCGTCAATTAGGTTTTAATAAGGTATTTGACACCGATTTTGCCGCCGACCTCACTATAATGGAAGAGGGAAATGAATTGTTAGAACGAATTACAAAAGCAGTATCCGGTATAAGGACGGTGAAATTACCACTGTTAACTTCTTGTTGTCCTGCTTGGGTTAACTATATGGAACAGCATCACAGCGATTTATTACAGCATCTATCTACGGCTCGCTCTCCTCAACAAATGTTCGGCTCCATTGCGAAAACGTATCTTGCCGAAAAAATGAAAATTAGCAGGAAAGATATGGTAGTAGTATCCATCATGCCTTGCGTTGCAAAAAAATACGAATGTAAACGACCGGAATTCTATGTAGGCAACAATCCGGATGTGGATATCTCTATCACTACGAGAGAATTAGCCCACCTTATACGATACGCCAATATAGATTTTGAGAAACTGGAAGATGGCATTTTTGACGAACCGATGGGCACATCATCCGGAGCGGGTGTAATATTCGGTACTACGGGTGGTGTAATAGAGGCGGCAGTGCGAACGGCATATGAGTTATACACTAAAGAGACTCTACCGCGAATTAATTTTGAAGAATTAAGAGGCTTTGACGGCATTCGCACAGCTACCATCTACTTTAAAGAAACTCCTATACGAATAGGTATTGCTCATGGATTAGCCAATGCCAAGAAAGTAGTAGATTGGATAAAGAGTGGAAAATGCAACTTACATGCAATAGAAGTGATGGCATGTCCCGGTGGCTGTATAGGCGGAGGCGGTCAACCATATCACCGAGGTCACATTGAAGTGCTTCGTAGGCGACAATCGGCTCTATACATCTCCGATGCGAACAACAAAATAAGAAAAAGCCACGAAAACCCTGCCATTAAGGCTCTTTACGATGAATTTTTAGGTAAACCATGCGGACCTACTGCACATAGATTATTACATACCCATTACACAAAAAAGTAAAAACCATGAACACTGATTGTAATAAAATCATAATAGGTAAAGTACGAGAAATATGTGCTTCACATCATAATAATAGTGGCGAACTCATCATGATACTGCATGAAGCACAATCTCTTTTAGGATATTTACCACAAGAGATACAAGAAGTCATAGCCGATCAATTAGAGATTCCGGTAGCCCGTGTATATGGGGTGGTTACTTTTTACAGCTTTTTTACTATGGAACCCAAAGGTCGCTACCCTATCTCGGTTTGTATGGGCACGGCATGCTATGTAAGAGGAGCTGAAAAAATTCTGGAGGAATTGGAACGACAATTAAACATAAAAGTTGGAGAAACTACAGACGACGGACTATTTTCATTGAACTGCCTAAGATGTGTAGGAGCTTGCGGATTAGCACCTGTAGTAACTATTGGTAGCAAAGTCTACGGCAGATTGACTCCGGACAAAATTAGAGACATATTAGCTGATTACTATATACGCGAACAATAAAAGTTTTGTTTTTCATAATGTTATTTTTTAAGTGAACGAGGACGCCTCAGTGATGAATCGTCCTCGTTTTTTATTTGCGTATAGACAGTTATGGTAGGTATAATTTTTTCCTAATCTACTCCACGAACTCCTTTGGAAGGATGATATTTTCCACAGCAATGGCATCTTTAAAGAGAGGTGCAATCTGCTCATCGCGGAATCCGGCTATACCACAACCTATTCGTGTGACGAGGAAGGTGAGTCGGCTGTGCTCCTTGGCAAAACGTATGAACGCATCCACATAAGGCTTGATGGTATCAATGCCACCTTGCATTGTAGGGATAGCGTATGTCCTGCCATGCAGACCAACGTCTTCGCCCCATACGGCACCAAACCGCTCGTATGCCAACCGTGCTGCACCGCCACCATGTGCGCCTGCCAGATTACTGCCAAACACGAATATCTCGTTCTCTTTCAATTCCGTAATTCTTTCGGGTGTGTATTTTCTGTTGTACATAAGTTTCTTTTTTAATCCAATAGTTTTTTTTCTCACAATAACGCTTAAAACACTGAATCTTTTCCGGGGTGTCGATGAGGTCTAATTCATTGATAATGTAACTTGTATAGAGGTCATCGGCAATGGTGAAGATGATGTTGGAGAGTTCAAGGGTACTGCCCACAATGTCACCTATTATTGCTCCTAACATATCACTTAAAAAATAAATTTATTGCGTAACTTTTACACTGCAAAGATAGTACATTAATTTGGAATGATAAAATATTCTGCGTAAAATTTACACGATATAATAAAAATATTTTTAATATCATTATTATCGATATCTTACACAATGAAAAATTTACTTTTTCTTCATATTATTCAGATAGCACTCGAGGGAATTTTGCATTAAGCAAGCATTTGTTATTGGTCCTACGCCTCTATTCGAACAAATCATCCAAAACCACCTCTGACTGTACAATTCCCGAATACATATTAGGTTTCACGCCAAATGTAGTAACCAATGTTAGCTGCAATGTTTGGGACTTCTTGAGTTGATTGCGTACGATTGCCATTCGATTGCGCAAGACCTTATCATATGTTTTATCAATAGCGTATTCTTCTTGACAATACTTCATCTCACATAGGTTTACCACCCTATCTGCACGAGATAAAATCAGATCACACTGAGTACCATCATGGTCATTCGTTCCGCGCAGGGTAAAAGAACTATGTTCTGTCTGAACTCCACCTACATGAAGGGCCTTCTTAATTTGAGAGATATGCATCATACACACTTCCTCAAAAGCCATTCCACCCCAACGATATATCACACTACTATTAACATTATGTTGCCAAAACATAGTATCCGTCACACCCTCTTTCTCTATCCAATATAACCACATCAAGCAAAACGGATCCACCAATCGATACAGTTTCTCATAAGGGGCGGCATCAAACGGACGATAGCAATATATAAAGTCGCTCTCTATCAATGCATCCAACACAGTAGATAAGGTACCACCCGTTGTCATCTTCAAATGACAAGCAATCTCGTCACGAGTGTAGCCACAATGCTTAGTAAAAAGGAAACGAATAACCTGTACATAATTATCAGGATAACGAAAAAGCGAAACAAACAACTTAGAAAATTCTAAACGCAATTTAGCCTTAGTGTCAAAAAACAACGCATCAATGTTTTGCGCCAAACTCACACCTTTACGAAAGAAATTTAAGTAATACGGAATACCGCCCACTGCCATATAAGCTTGAATAAGGTCATAACGACTCAATTCTATCCCCTTTGACATTAAGAACTCCTCCGTATCATGAAGGTTAAATGGAGATATCTTCATATCATCGGTCAGTCGATTAAACAAACCGCCTTTCTCTTTCACCACATTCTTCAGCATCCATGAGGCAGCACTTCCGCATACAATTAGCATAACATTGTCTCTACCAGCAGCCCAACCATTCCAGAAGGCATCTATCGCCATTATAATCTTTGCGCCATCGGTGTCTAACCAAGGCAATTCATCTATAAAAACCACTTGTCTTTCGCCATCGTCTAATTTCTCCAACAATGCTTCGAGCATATAAATAGCCTCCATCCAATTTTTCGGACAATGATTAGCATCGCTTCCATGTACTTGCAGACTATGGTAGAAATGAGCCAATTGTTCATCTGTAGTTACGGGTTTCTCATCCTCAAAAATGCTCAGTCCTGTATGAGTAAACGTAATCTTATCGCGCAATGTTTCGCGAATTAAAAATGTTTTCCCCACACGTCTGCGTCCATATACCGCCAAAAACTCAGGCTTTCCAGATTCATAAAGGTCCATTATTTGCCTTTGTTCTTTTTTTCTTCCGATAATAGTAGCCATAATTATATTGATTTTAATCAGCTACAAAGGTACTTATTTTTTTTTACACTCAAAACAATAACAGCCAAATCTTTTTAAATTACAAACATTTGGCTAATTATAACACAATTATTGTAGCCAAATCTTTTTACTATAATAACTTTTGGCTGAAATGATACTATTTTACATTTCTATCTACGATGTCAAGTATAAATTTTATCTGTTGTCTAAAATAATAGAAGCTATCACAAACAACGAAGGAATAATGATTATGAATATCTATGATTTCCTCTTAGAAAGTAAGAAAAATCCTATCGCTTTGAACTTTACAAACGTAAAAGCGGAACCATGAAAGTTATCAACCTGGAAAATTAGTACCTTTAAAAGTTAGCAAATAAGAAGTTACCAACGTTGAACGTTACCAACAAGAGCATTGTAGAGGCATCTTTACACATAAAATAACCAGCCCGAAGTCCTTTTAATACGAACTTCGAGCTGGTATGTTTGCTTTACGGATTAAATCGTAAAGCTATTATCTTCAATAATGAAAAATTTACTTTTTCTTCATATTATTCAGATAGCACTCGAGGGTATTTTGCATAAGGCAAGCGATGGTCATTGGTCCAACGCCTCCCGGCACTTTAGTGATATAAGATGTTTTTGGTGATACGGCATCGAAATCCACATCTCCGCAAAGTTTGCCTGTATCAGGGTCGCGATTAACTCCTACGTCGATAACCACAGCGCCTTCTTTTACCATATTCTCTTTCACGAATTTAGGTTTACCAAGTGCAGGTACGAGGATATCTGCTTGTGAACATACTTCTGCAAGATTTTTAGTACGGCTATGGCATACGGTAACGGTTGCATTTTCATCGGTAAGTAATTTTGCTACAGGTAGACCTACGATATTACTTCTGCCGATAACCACTGCACGTTTGCCGGATATTTCAATGCCTTTACGCTTCATAAGTTCGATAATACCCTTTGGAGTACAAGGCAATAGGCAAGGGCGTTTTTGCCAAAGTGCCGCTACATTAAGTGGATGGAAACCATCGACATCTTTTTCCGCACTAAGGGTAAGTATTACTTTGTCTTCATCAATACCTTTCGGCAATGGGAGTTGAATAAGTATACCATCTACCGTATTGTCTTCATTGAGTTTGCGAATAAGAGCAAGCAACTCCTCTTCGGTAGTATTCTCTTTAAGGCAAATAGTTTGATTATCAATACCAACTTCATTGGCAGCTTTAGTTTTGCCCGTCACATAAGAAACGCTACCCGGGTCTTCGCCAACAATTACTACTACCAGATTAGGCTTTCTGCCATATTGTTTTGCATACTTTTCTACATCTGCAGCAATCTGGCTTTTTATTTCCGCTGCAATTTCTTTTCCACTAATAACTTCCATTAGATAAAAAATTAATGTGTATTCAATTTATTTCTTAGAGATATGATTTAAATAGCATTCGAAAGTACTCTCCATAAGGCAAGCAATGGTCATAGGGCCTACTCCTCCCGGCACTTTGGTGATGAATGATGTTTTCGGCGCCACGGCATCAAAATCCACATCTCCACATACCTTACCTGTTTCCGGGTTACGATTAATGCCAACATCTATTACCACAGCTCCCGGCTTTACCATATCTTCGGTGACAATATGTGGTTTTCCCACTGCCGGTACGATGATATCTGCTTGAGCACAAATCTCTTTTAAATTTTTTGTATAACTATGGCAGATAGTTACCGTTGCGTTTTCATCAAGCAACAATTTTGAAAGTGGCAAACCTACAATATCACCTCTACCTATTACCACCGCATTTTTTCCGGAAATATCTATTCCGGTAGCTTTCATCAACTTAATAATTCCTTTTGGAGTACAAGGGCGTATTCCGGGGCGTTTTTGCCAAAGTGCAGCCACATTCATAGGGTGAAAACCGTCGACATCCTTATCCGGTCGAATGGCATCAATAATTCGGTCTTCATCAATATGATTCGGCAACGGCAGTTGAACGAGAATACCATCTATAGTTTCGTCGGCATTAAGCTCCGCCACGATATCGAGCAGTTCTTTCTCGCTTATCGTTTCAGGTTTATGAATACCGCAATATTCAAAACCTACTTCAAGAGCGGCTTTGCCTTTTGATCGTACATAAGAAGTGCTACCCGGGTCTTCTCCCACTAAAACTACAGCGAGTTTCGGGCGTCGTCCGTATTTTTCAACGCAGGTAATAACGTCAGCTGCGATGGTTTGTCGTAGCTGAGCCGCCATATCCTTTCCGCTTATTATTTCCATAAAGTATAATTATCAGTTAATAAAATCAGAAGTAACGGTAATATTTATTTTATTGCTTGCCAACCGATATCGGTACGATGGAATAAGTTATCGCATTTAATTTTTTCCACTTCGAAATTGGCTTTTCGTTGTGCTTCGGCAAGGTTATCACCCATAATGGTAACAAACAGCACTCTACCCCCATTAGTTATTACTTTACCATCTTTCACGGCTGTTCCCATATGGAATACTTGTCCGTTTACAGATCCGATACCAGAAATAGGATATCCTTTTTCATAGCTACCCGGGTAACCTTTTGAGGCGAGTACGATACCGATAGCTGCGCGTTTATCCCACTCGATATCACCACAAGGCAAGCCCTTAGCTACATTCATAAAGATAGGGAATATTTCGCTTTTCAATCTTGGCAGAACAACTTCCGTTTCCGGGTCTCCGAATCGAGCATTGAACTCGATTACTTTTATTCCTTCCGGTGTCTTCATCAAGCCACCGTAGAGCACACCGCGGAAAGGAGTTCCCTCGGCTACAAGTGCTTTTGCCATAGGTCGCATAATATTTTCCAACGACCAATTGATATCCTCATCCGAGATAAAAGGCAGAGGAGAGTAAGCTCCCATACCTCCGGTATTAGGACCGCGATCGCCATCATAAGCGCGTTTATGGTCTTGAGCAACTACCATAGGATAAACCTTATCGTCGGAAACGAAGCACATAAAAGAGAATTCCGGTCCGGTAAGGAACTCTTCTATCACTACCCTACCTTTTCCGAATTTTTGGTCTAACAGCATATCTTCCAATGCTATTTCGGCTTGCTCCATAGTTTCGGCTACTACAACACCCTTGCCGGCAGCAAGTCCATCGTATTTCAAAACTATAGGCAATGAGTGATTATGAATATAAGCACTTGCAGCTTCATAATCTTCAAACACTTGATAATCGGCTGTAGGCACTTTATATTTTTTCATCAACTCTTTGGCATACTCTTTAGAACTTTCTATACGAGTAGCAGCTTGAGTTGGTCCGAAAATAGTGAGTCCTGCAGCTGTAAATTTATCAACTATTCCAAGTGCGAGTGATGCTTCCGGTCCTACAACGGTAAGGGTTATCTCCTCTTTTTTTGCAAATTCGAGCAATTCATCCACCTGAGTATCTTTTAGGTGAACGCATTGAGCTACATGAGCAATACCTACATTACCCGGAGCAGCATATATCTTATCTACTTGAGATGAACGACTTAGTGCATGAACGATAGCATGTTCACGACCTCCGCCACCTATTACAAGAACTTTATTCATAACCAATTAATGTTTAAAATGACGCATACCTGAGAATAACATAGAGATGCCACACTCATCGGCTTTCTTAATAGAATCTTCATCGCGCACGCTACCACCCGGTTGTACAATAGCTGTAACGCCCATCTCATGAGCGAGTGTTACGCAATCGTCAAATGGGAAGAAAGCGTCTGAAGCCATTACGAGGTTTTCTTTAACTCCGTTACCATGAGCTTGTTTAAGGGCTATTTCGGCAGAACCGATACGATTCATTTGTCCGGCTCCTATACCGAGTGTTTGTCCGTTTTTAACTACTACGATGGCATTAGATTTTACATGTTTCACTATACGGAGTCCGAAATTAAGATCATCGAGTTCTGCTTCTGAAGCATGCTTTTTAGTAACCGTCATATCATCAACGACTTCTGCTGTATTAAGGTCCATATCCTGTGCGAGAAGTCCGCCACAAACACTCTTATATTGCATAGGTGTATAAGGCATTTTATACATAGGCACCTCAATAAGGCGTAAATTTTTCTTAGTAGAAAGGAGTTCGAATGCCTCTTTGCTGAATTTAGGAGCCATAATAATTTCAAGGAAAATAGGTTTCATCAACTGAGCCACTTCAAGGGTAATTTCACAATTGGTAGCCACTATTCCTCCGAAAATACTAACTTTATCAGCCTCGTAAGCCTTAGTCCATGCGTCAACAACATCTTTACCTATAGCTGCTCCGCAAGGATTCATATGTTTCAAGCCTACGCAGAAAGGCACGTTAAATTCGCGCACGAGGGCAAGTGCCGCATCGGCATCTTGTATATTATTATAGCTCAATTCCTTACCATGAAGTTGTTTTGCACATCCGAGTGAATAAGGAAGGTCGTCGGCAGTACGATAGAATTTAGCTTGTTGATGAGGGTTTTCGCCATATCTAAGATTTTGAACAAGGTCGAATTCCATGAAAAGTTTCTCGTTTAATTCAGCTTGTTTACGCATATAATTGGCTATACACATATCGTATTCTGCAGTATGAGTATATGCTTTTGCCGACAATTTAAGGCGAGTATCAGGAGTGGTATTGCCGTGTGCTTTAATTTCGTCAATAATTAAATTATAGTCTGAAGGGTCGCAAACCACGGTCACATCTTTGTAATTTTTAGCGGCACTACGGAGCATAGAAGGTCCGCCTATATCAATATTTTCTATTGCATCTGCCATAGAAACTCCCGGTTTTGCAATAGTTTGGCGGAAAGGATAAAGGTTTACACACACCATATCGATAAACTCAATATCGTTATCTTTAAGGGCTTTGAGATGAGATTCATCATCACGGCGAGCGAGTAAGCCTCCATGAACTTTTGGGTGAAGAGTTTTTACTCTACCATCGCAAATTTCCGGAAATCCGGTTACTTCACTGATATTAATTACTTTGATACCATTATCTTGGAGGAGTTTCATTGTACCGCCGGTAGCAATAATTTCCCAACCAAGAGAGACAAGGCTATTAACAAAAGGAACTAGCCCTGCCTTATCGCTTACACTTACTAATGCACGCATATTATCTATCTTTTACTTTAAATTATTCAAAACACGGTTTATAGCTTCAGGATATAGTTGATGTTCTATCTCATGAATTTTTTTCTCCACTTCATCTCTATCATTACCGTAATATTCAAAAGCACGTTGCATTACAATAGTACCACCATCTATGGTTAAATCGATGAAGTGTACAGTAACGCCGAAAACTTTTACTCCAAAATTAAAAGCATCATCAATACCATGAGCACCCTTAAATGAAGGCAATAATGCAGGATGTATATTTAATATTCTATCTTTATATGGCTCAAAAATAACAGGAGTGATGATACGCATATATCCGGCAAGGCAGATTAATGAGATATTACGTTTTTGCAATTCATCCACAATTTGCTGCTCGTAATCAGCTTTTGATTTACATTGTTTCGGGCTTAATACAAAAGTGCTTACGTTGTGTTTTTTTGCTCTTTCTATTGCATAAGCTCCCGGACGGTCGCAAACCAATATATCGACTTCAGCATCAATAAATCCTTTTTCACAAGCCTCGACAATAGCCTCGAAATTAGTACCACTACCCGATGCAAAAACCGCTATTTTCTTCATGTTTATTTCATTATAATATTTACACCCGGTTTATCAGTAACTTTACCGATAACTGTAGCCACATCACCATGAGACTTTAAGATAGAGATAGCCTTTTCGGCTTCTGACTCAGGCATTGCAATAACCATACCGATGCCCATATTGTAGATGTTAAACATCTCGCGATGAGGAATTTTACCATATTTCTCAAGGAAATTGAATACAGGGAGGATATTCCAAGAACCTTCTTTAACCTCGATACCTTGATTTTCTTTAAGGATACGTGGAATATTTTCGTCAAAGCCGCCACCTGTAATATGGCTAATGCCATGAACATCACAGTTACGTATTACATCGAGCACTTGTTTAACATAGATACGGGTAGGGGTAAGAAGTACTTCTCCTACGCATTTATCCTCACTGAGCTCGGGCATCACCGACTTGATATCTATGTTATTATCGGCAATAACTTTACGCACAAGGCTGAATCCATTTGAATGTACACCGGTAGAAGCAATACCTACAAGTACGTCACCCACAGCTACTTTAGATCCATCGATAAGTTTGCTTTTCTCTACAACACCGCAAGTATAACCGGCAATATCATATTCGCCATCGCCATACATACCGGGCATTTCGGCAGTTTCTCCACCGATAAGGGCACAACCGGCTTGGCGGCAACCATCAGCTACCCCGGCAACAATACTCTCTATTTTTTGTGGATTATTTGAGCCGACGGCTACGTAATCGAGAAAAAACAGAGGTTCTGCACCTTGTGCTAATACGTCGTTGACGCACATAGCTACAGCATCGATACCGATAGTATCGTGTTTATCAAGAGCAAAAGCCAATTTTAATTTAGTACCCACACCATCGGTTCCACTCACCAGCACTGGTTCTTTTACATTAAGTGCAGAGAGGTCGAACATTCCGCCAAAGGCACCAATATTTCCCATTACACCTAATCGATTTGTTGAAGCAACGTGTTTTTTTATTCTACGTACTACTTCATAACCGGCCTCTAAATTTACTCCGGCATTTTCATAACTTTGAGCCATAATATATTATCTGTTTTATTATTTACATTGTTTATTAGCCTCTGCAAAAGAGCTGTAAAGCATTGTTGGATATTTACCGGAGAAACAAGCAGTACATAACTCATTACGTTTTCCGGCTTTATATAGTCCCTCTACTGACAAGAATTGAAGAGAGTCGGCGGATAACTCTTTGCATAGTTGCTCCACATTAAGGCGGGAAGAAATAAGTTCATCGTAAGTGGCAGTATCTACTCCATAGAAACATGGATGTGCATAAGGTGGTGATGCTATACGCACATGCACCTGTAAAGCTCCGGCTTCTCGTAGCAATTGTACAATACGGCGCGAAGTAGTACCTCTAACGATTGAGTCATCAACCATTATCACACGCTTACCTTTTACGATAGATCGAACGGCAGAGAGTTTCATACGCACACCTTTTTCTCGGAGTTCTTGACTCGGTTGAATAAATGTACGACCCACGTATTTATTTTTAATCAATCCCATCTCATACGGTATACCGCTCTCTTCGCTATAACCGATTGCCGCGCTGAGACTTGAATCCGGCACACCAATTACGATATCCGCTTCTGTAGGGCGTTCACGATACAATATTCTACCGGATTCTTTTCGGAAAGCATGCACATTCAAGCCCTCGATATCACTATCGGGACGAGCAAAATATACATATTCCATAGCACACATATAGTGATGCTTAAATTGAGAATAATGTACTGAGCGAAGACCATCAGCATCTATGATTACTATTTCACCAGGCTCAACATCTCTTACAAATTCAGCACCTACAACATCGAGAGCACAAGTTTCCGAACTCACCACATAGCCGCCATTGAGTTTGCCTATTGATAACGGACGTAAGCCATATTTATCACGGGCGCAATAAAGACGTTTATCAGAAAGAATAAGAAAAGCAAATGCACCCTCTATCATATTCAGTGCGTCTACAATATTATTTATCCTATGCTTACTGTTATTGTCTTTTTTGATAAGGTGAGCGAGTAATTCGCTGTCGGATGTAGATTGAAATAAGCTACCCTTATGCTCTAAATAGCGAGCTAACTCTTTTGAATTAACCAAGTTACCATTATGTGCTAATGCAAAATCACCTGTATGATGGCGAAACATAAAAGGCTGCACATTTTCTATACCGCCACCGCCGTGAGTAGGATATCTGACGTGCGCAATAGCGGAATCGCCCTTCAACGTTTCAAGATTTTTCTCGTTAAAGATTTCGGTAACAAGTCCCTCACCTTTAACTCTTTTAAAATTCTTATTCTCGTCTACACAAACGATACCACACCCTTCTTGACCTCTATGTTGCAACGCATGCAAGCCATAATAAGCAAGGCTGGACGCATTTTTCACTCCGAAAACTCCGAAAACTCCACACTCTTCGTGTATTTCGTCATTAAAATAATGTTCCGGGAAAATAGTATCTGCTGCCATAATTATTTATCAAGATATTCTGAAATATTTTTTTCTATTCTGGCAGACAAATCAGTATTATCATCTGTAAGAATAAATTTTTCTCCTGTAATATGCTCATACAACTCACAATAGCGGAGGGTGATATTATTTACCACTTCATCGGTCATCTCAGGCAATACATCACCTTCGCGACCTTGGAATCCATTCTCCATCAGCCATTCGCGTACGAACTCTTTACTCAATTGACGTTGAGGTTTTCCCTCTTTAAAGTTTTGTTCATATCCCTCAGCATAGAAATATCTACTTGAATCCGGTGTATGAATTTCGTCCATGAGATAGATTTTATCGTCAATTTTTCCGAATTCATATTTTGTATCTACAAGGATAAGACCTCTTTCCGCTGCTATTTGAGTACCTCTTTCAAAGAGGGCTAGTGTATATTTCTCTAATATTTCGTAATCTTCTTTAGAAACGAGACCGCGAGAGATAATCTCTTCACGAGAGATATCTTCATCATGCTCACCTATTTCCGCTTTAGTAGTAGGCGTGATGATAGGGGTTGGAAATTTCTCGTTTTCACGCATACCGTCAGGGAGTTTCACACCACATATTTCACGTACACCTTTTTTATATGCACGCCATGCGCTACCGCAAAGATATCCGCGAACTATCATCTCTACCGGAAAACCTTGGCAACAAACGCCCACAGTAACCATAGGGTCTGGCACTGCAAGTTTCCAGTTAGGACATATATCTGCCGTACTATCTAAAAATTTTGCCGCTATTTGATTAAGAATCTGTCCTTTATAAGGAATTCCTTTTGGCAATATCACATCAAAAGCAGAAATTCTATCTGTTGCCACCATCACAAGGCGACCATCAGAAAGGAAATAAACATCACGCACTTTACCATTATATACTTTGGTTTGTGCTTTGAAATTAAAATTAGTAGCAGTAAGTGCTTTCATTTTATATTGTATTATAATTTTGACAAACGGTTTAAAATTTCATTATATGCTTCGGCAACTCTTCCCAAATCTCGGCGGAAACGATCTTTATCCATGCATTCCATGGTTTTAGCATCCCAAAGGCGGCAAGTATCAGGACTGATTTCATCGCTCAACACGAGTGAACCGTCAGACAATCTACCGAATTCCACTTTAAAATCAACCAACACAACACCGATTTGACTAAAAATCTCGATGAGGTATTTATTGATTCGAGAAGCCAATTCATGAATTTTTTCCATCTCCTCGTAAGTAGAAAGTCCCAGTGCAACAGCATGATGCTCATTTATAAGAGGATCGTCGAGTTCATCATTCTTATAGCAATATTCATATATTACATTGTCGAACTTCATCCCCTCTTCGAGTCCGAGACGTGTAGCCATCGACCCGGCAGCTCTGTTTCGCACAATAACCTCCAAAGGGAATACCTGCACCTTTCTACATAGTTGATTTCGGTCGTCTATACGGCGGATAAAGTGCGTCTTTACACCATACTCTCCCAACTTCTGATAAATGATAGAAGAGATTTTATTATTAAGTACTCCCTTATTAGTGATTTGAGCACGTTTTATACCATTATAAGCAGAAGCATCATCTTTATAATGAACGATAACTTTATCTTCGTCGGGTGTTTCGAATATCTGTTTTGCCTTTCCTTCGTACAACATCTTAGTTGTAGGGAATTGGTTTTCGTCGATAAAATTTTCCATGATTATTTTTTATTAAAATATGCTACTGCATTATCGAAAAGGGCTTGATATTTATTTCCTTCGATATTTCTAAATATATTCTCTTCATATCGCTCGGTATGTCCCATTTTTCCAAGAATCAATCCATCTTCAGAGATAATACCCTCGATAGCATAGCTTGATCCATTAGGGTTTTCCGGCGACTTCATAGTTACGTTTCCACAATCATCAACATATTGAAATGCCACCTGACCTTTTTCAAAAAGTTGCTTTGCCAACTCTTCGGAAACCACGAATTTACCTTCGCCATGGCTCATTGCTATTGTATGCTCATCACCCAACTTAAAGCCACGCAACCATGGAGAGTTAAGTGTGCTGATTCGGGTAGTAACCATTTGTGAGATATGACGATTGATATTATTTCGGAATAATGTCGGGCTCTCTTCAGTAACTTTTCCTAATCTGCCATATGGCAAAAGTCCTGATTTAACGAGGGCTTGGAAACCATTACAGATTCCGATGATAAGACCTTTTCTATCAATCAGTGCATGGATTTCACGAGCAACATCACTATTTCTAAGTACCGTTGCAATAAATTTAGCGGATCCGTCCGGTTCATCTCCGGAAGAGAAACCACCTGCCAATGCAAAGATATGGCATTGCTTCAGTTCTTCCACCATAGTTTTTATCGATTTCTCTATATCCTCCGGTGTAAGATTACAGAATACCATTGTGTGCACATCAGCGCCTGCACATCTAAAGGCTTTCGACAAATCATAATCGCAGTTTGTACCCGGGAATACAGGTATAAATACCCTCGGATGCTCCACTGCATCATAAGGATAAACGGCAACAGGTTTTTGCATTGGAGTAATATCCATCTTCATCTCTTTTGCCGGAGCAACAATAGGATATACCGTTGCCAATTTATCAGTATTGACATGATATAACTCTTCGATATCGAACTTATTTCCGTTTACAATAACAGCTTTATCTTCTATAGTTTCACCGATTTTTTCTACATTAGGCATATCGACTTCCGAATCGGAGGTAAAGATTATAGAGCCATAATTATAGTTAAATATCTCTTTCTCATCATATTTAACATCACAGCCTACTTTAGAACCAAAGCTCATTTTTGCAATGGCTTCTGCCACACCACCCATTCCTACTGCAAAGGCAGAAGAGATACCATTTAATTGAATAAGGCTATGTATATTTGCAAAATTAGCTTTAAGCATTTCCGTGTCAGGCATATAATTTGCCTTTGGCGTATGCTTAATAATATATATGTGTTGATTTGCCTTAGCAAAATGAGAAGAAACAACTTTAGCAGCATCTACCATAGTGATACCGAATGCGATAAGAGTTGGCGGCACATTAATATCTTGGAATGTACCACTCATAGAATCTTTTCCTCCTATCGAAGGCAATTTAAGGTCGTTCTGCATCTCCAAAGCGCCGAGTAAAGCAGCAAGCGGTTTACCCCAAGATTTCTTATCGGACATACGTTGGAAATATTCTTGATAAGAGAATCTCATTTTAGAATAATCTCCACCTGCAGCAACAACTTTAGTACAAGCCTCAACTACAGCATAAGCTGCTCCATGATAAGGGCTCCATTTAGAGACGAACGGATTAAAACCATAAGCCATCATACTGGCAGAATTCGTAAAACCATCGACAGGTAGTTTCTGAACGCTCACTTGCGTCTCCGTTCTTTGATATTTTCCACCGAAAGGCATGAGTACCGTACTACGTCCGATAGTAGCATCAAAAGTCTCTATCATTCCTTTTTGTGTCTGTACGTTATCATCTTTCAAGTTATTAACAAAGCGTTGAGATAAATCAACTCCTTCAACCTCACGTACGAAAGGATTCTTATCCTCTACACCCTCTATTTCGGCAGAAGTATAATGTACTGCTCCAGCAGAATCTATAAATTCACGTTTAAGATCTACGATAGTTTTTCCATGATAATACATGCACATTCTTGCCTTGTCGGTAACATCGGCAACGTGCACTACCTCTATATTTTCAGAAGCGCAATATTCCATAAAGAGGTCTTTATCTTTTGCCTCAACAACAACAGCCATACGCTCTTGACTCTCGCTGATAGCGAGTTCTGTTGCATTAAGCCCCGTATATTTAGTACGTACTCTATCGAGGTAAATATCCAATCCGTCTGCCAACTCACCTATAGCAACAGAAACGCCACCTGCACCGAAATCATTCGATTTCTTTATTAAGCGGGTAACTTCAGGGCGACGGAAAAGGCGTTCCAACTTACGTTCTTCCGGAGCATTACCTTTCTGTACTTCACTGGAGCACGTCTCGAGCGATGATACCGTATGCTCTTTAGAAGAACCGGTAGCACCACCTACGCCATCACGACCTGTGCGACCGCCTAACATAAGTACCACATCGCCCGGAGCGGGAGTCTCTCGACGCACATTTTCTGCTTTAACGGCACCTACTACTGCACCTACTTCAAGACGTTTAGCTACATAATCAGGATGATATATTTCGCGAAGATGAGTAGTAGCAAGACCAATTTGATTGCCGTAGCTGGAATATCCGGCTGCAGCTTTTGTAGTTATAATGCGTTGTGGCAATTTACCCACCAAAGTATCTTCTACCGACTGATAAATATTTCCTGCACCGGTTACACGCATAGCTTGATAGACATAAGCTCGTCCGGATAGAGGGTCACGAATAGCACCGCCAAGGCATGTAGATGCTCCTCCAAATGGCTCGATTTCAGTAGGATGGTTATGCGTTTCATTCTTAAACTGAAGCAACCATTTTTCTACTTTACCATCCACATCCACATCTACAAATATTGAGCATGCATTGTTCTCTTCCGACTGTTCCAAATCATTGAGATATCCCATTTTACGCAGATAACGAGCTCCTATACATGCGATATCCATAAGGCATTGAGATTTATTCTCTCTACCCAATTCGCTACGCATTTTATGATACAATTTCAAAGAACCGTTAATGCTCTCTGCAATAAAGGATGTATCTACCGTAATATCACGCAATTCTGTAGTAAAAGTAGTATGGCGGCAGTGGTCGCTCCAATAAGTATCGAGAATCATCAACTCGGTATGATAAGGGTCACGACCTTCATTTTTAAAATAGTTGACCACACAACGTAAGTCATCGGCATTCATTGCCAAACCATTCGCCTTACAATAAGGGGCTAACTCATCGTCCGTCATATTTCTAAAGCCGACGAGAATTTCCACATCACCGGCTCCAGCCGCTTCGGGTATCGCAAGGCGACTCATATCTTTTTCACGGCATTCAACGGCATTAATAGTGTATTTTTTTATTTTTGCCAATATATCTGCCGAAAGTTTATCTTCAAAAACAATTAATCTTGCACAACGTATAGCTACTTCGGCATCCGGTTCCAACAGTTTTACGCAATCTACAGCACTGGCTGCGCGTTGGTCAAACTGACCCGGGATGCTCTCTATTGCCACATATGACAAGCCATCTAAAGAGAAACTATCGTATACGAAATCGGTAACTGTTTCACCGAAAACGCCCATACGAGTTTTTTCCAACAGCTCAAGAGTAAAGCCGAAAAGGTCGTAAACATTGATAAGTCTGAGTGATTTTAAATCAAGACTCAAATTGGAATTCAGTTCCTTTAAAAGACTGTTTGCCTCTACTCTGAACTGAGGCTTCTTTTCTACAAAAATTCTGTAATTCATAATGAGGCGTTAATTTGTTTTATATTGGAACTTAATCTCTTTCAGTTCCTCATTAGCTTTAACAATTTTATTTTTCAATCCACTCTTATAATCAGCAAATTCTTTAGCCAAACGTTCATCAGCGATAGCCATCATTTGTATAGCCAATAAGGCGGCATTCATTGCGGCATTAATACCCACAGTAGCTACCGGAATACCCGGAGGCATTTGCACAATAGCAAGCAAAGCATCCATACCTTGCAAAGAAGCATTAATAGGCACACCTATTACAGGCAAAGTAGTACTTGCGGCTATTACGCCTGGCAAGTGAGCAGCCATACCGGCAGCAGCTATTATCACTTCTATGCCGCGCTCCGCCGCATTCGAAGCAAACTCCTCTACCTCTTTTGGGGTACGATGTGCCGACAAAGCATGTATTTCAAACGGCACTTTAAACTCATCTAACATCTTGGCAGCCTTTTCCATTACGGGCATATCACTTGTGCTACCCATTATTATACTGACTCTTGGATTCATATATCGTATAAATTATTTTACAACATAAAAGCGCGATAGGCCGCTATCGGATAAATATCCGGTGCAGCCTATCATATCATTATATCGCAAAAATACCGTTATCGTATTTGAAAACACGAACAGCACGACTTTTGCGATTTTTATTACTCCTTTTTATCATCTATTTCTATTCAAAAAAAACTCTCTTTTTAACGGCTATTTTACTTCTTACATCCATTATTTTGTGAATAATTTATGCAAGAAAAAAACGTTTGCAAAGTTACCATTTAATCTTGAGTTGACAATAAAAATTTACACGTTTTTTTCTAAAAAGTTCTATAAACAAATTCTCCTTTTATGAGTGTACCCACGCATTCCGTTTCCACTTTATAGCCGTCGAATGGTGTACATTTTCCCATCGACTCGAATCTTTCTGCATTTATAGAATAATTGGCAATAATATTAAAAATTGCCAAATCTGCATCCGATCCAATGGCATAAGGTTGCAAGCCCATGATACGTCGAGGATTAATACTCATCAATTGAATCAACCGCTCCACATGTATCTTATTATTTTTCACGAAATGGGTAAACATCAAAGGGAATGCTATTTCGAGTCCGCTAATGCCGAACGCACTATCTTTCAAGCCTTTTGCTTTCTCCTCGGCAGAATGAGGGGCATGGTCGGTAGCAATACAATCTATAGTGCCATCTAAAATACCTTCTATCAAAGCCTCTTTATCTGCTCTTGAGCGAAGAGGCGGATTCATCTTATAAGCACCGTCTTCTTTCAAATCCTCATCACAAAGAATCAAGTAGTGGGGAGCCGTTTCACATGTAACAGGTAGCCCTTCAGCCTTGGCTTTACGAATAAGGTCTACACTCTCTTTTGTAGAGATATGGCACACGTGATAACTGCATCCTGTTTCTCTAACCAGATTGATATCTCGCTCTACCTGGCGCCATTCACTTTCGGAGCATATACCTTTATGACCGTTTTTAGCAGCATAAATTCCATCGTGAATATATCCTCCACAAAGCAAATCATTCACTTCACAATGAGCTACTATCGTCTTACCCAGAGCCTTACACTGCTTCATGGCTTGGCGCATAAGTTCGTCACTCTGCACACCTCTACCATCATCCGAAAAGCCCGCAACCATATCTTTCAGCGATGCAAAATCAACCAATTTACCCTCGCCTTTCTGACCTTCGGTAATACAACCGTATGGGTGCACATGTATCACAGCGTCTTTTTCAATAGCTTTTAATTGCACATTAACATGGTCTACAGTATCCGGAGCAGGCGAAAGATTTGGCATACTAAATATATCCGTATATCCGGCATGAGCTGCGGCTGTTGTACCCGTTTTTATAGTCTCTTTATATTCGAATCCCGGTTCGCGCAAATGCACATGCACATCTACCAAACCCGGCAAAACGTATAATCCCATCAAATTAATCACTTCAGCTTCATCATCATGAATCCTTGTTGATATCTCAGCAATTTTACCATCAACAATCAACATATCAGTACGTTCAAATCCACAACCACTGAATACTAATCCTTTTTTAAGAAGTATTTTTTTCATAAGTAAATATATTTAAGGTTCTTAAAAAATGTGTTTCTCATCACAAAATCACTGCTCCGACAAGATTGGCACCTCGCATCAAATCTTCAGCCGACATTCTTTTTTTACCAGCCATCTGCACTTCCATCAGATTCACAAAGCCGTCTTTACATGCTACTTTAAGTACTTTTTTACCATCAGTAACAAGAGTACCAATAGCATATGAATGATGTGTACAATCGGCAACAGCTTTAAACACTTTCATCATAGTAGAAGTGCCATCGGGCAACTGAATATTAAACCAGGCTGCCGGATAAGGTGCCATTCCTCGTATTAAATTTCGAATAGCTTCGGCTGAGTTATCAAAATTCAATTTAGCAGTATCTTTAAAAATTTTCGGAGCCGCAGTAGATTGAGTGTCGTCTTGCGGACGAGTTACAACACTATCATTCTCAATCATTTCTAATGTTTTAAGCACCAAATCGGCTCCAAGATACATCAGTTTATCATGCACAACGCCGGCATCATCATCGTCGGCTATCGTCACCTTCTCTTGCAAAATAATATTTCCGGTATCTATTTCGTGTTTCAAAAAGAAAGTAGTTATACCCGTCTCTTTATCTCCATTTATAACCGCCCAATTAATAGGTGCGGCACCACGATATTTAGGCAAAAGCGATGCGTGAAGATTAAATGTACCATATTTCGGCATACTCCACACCGCTTCCGGGAGCATTCTAAATGCAACTACAATCTGCAAATCGGCATTATAAGAAGCTAATTCCTGCAAAAAATCCGTAGATTTTAGATTGTCCGGTTGCAACACCGGAATTCCTGCTTGCAAAGCAAACTCTTTCACCGGAGAAAACTGAAGTTTATGTCCGCGCCCGGCAGGTTTATCGGGCATAGTAACTACCGCTACAATATTCTTACCGGCATCGACAAGTTTTTTTAGAGGCTCCACAGCAAAATCCGGAGTACCCATATATATTATCCGAAGTGTATTACTCATAATATTCTAAACTATACTGAATATCAAATACTTAAATATTATATATCTATATTCTAATTATTCTATATTGCATTATTCGTACACTATTTACGAACTCTATTATTCAAACTCTATTTTCGAGCATCGACTCCCCACATCAATTTGGTTTTTAATGTAGTAAAGAATGAATGCCCGTGCAGACGTACTGTATTGACTACGAAAGGAGCCTTTGAAATTCTCACAAAAACATCCTGTGAGAGCACTTTACTTCTGCCATCCAATGAGATAAGAAAAGAACCGCTACGACTGTTTACTCGCAATTCTATATCCAAGTCATCCGGAATCACTATAGGCCGCACCGTTAAAGAATGAGATGCTACGGGTACTATAATCAGATTCGGAGATTGAGGCATCAAAATAGGTCCTCCCACACTCAATGAATAAGCCGTAGAGCCCGTAGGAGTAGAAACTATGAGCCCATCTGCCTGATACTCATGAAGATATTCACCATTCAGGTATGCGTTTATCGAAATCATAGATGATAAATCCTGCTTTAGCACGGCAATTTCATTCAAAGCATATTTTTCTACAACACAATTATCTAATGGAATTTTCGTTTTTAACATAGTACGAGGCTCTACCAAAAAATTATTATTCAAAATAATTTCAGGCAACGAATCCAGGTCACAATCCTGAACATCCGTCAAAAAGCCGAGTCTACCCAAATTTATTCCTAAAATAGGTATCTGCTTTTCTGCCACAATATTTGCAGTATTCAAAAAAGTGCCATCACCGCCAAGACTGACAACCAAATCTCCAATCAATGCAGCTCTATCTTCGACATGAAAAGTAGAATAATCCTTAAAATCATTAACCCCGTTATTAATAAGATAACTCGATAAATCATGCTCAAAAAGCACATTTACACCGCACTCTTTCAGCCTTTTAAAAAAGCCTGAAAAAAGAGGTATCAAATTCACTTTGTGTTTATTACCAAAGACTAACAGACGCATAAACATCTTTTTTTTAAGATTATTCAAAAAAAATACCGAAATGATATGTTGTAAGTAAGCAAAATTTCGTACTTTTGTGGTCGAAATAGAGACATAAGAAACTTACGATAAGGCAAAGTTACGATTTTTTTTTGAAACAGAAAAGCGATGACACAATTAAGTGTAAACATTAACAAGATAGCTACTTTACGCAACGCGCGCGGAGGCAATAATCCGGACGTGATAGAAGCAGCCATTAACTGTGAAAAATTTGGCGCACAAGGCATTACAGTACATCCAAGGCCTGACGAGAGGCATATAACTCGCAATGATGTATTATCTCTAAAACCAATCTTAACCACCGAATTTAACATCGAGGGGTATCCCGATGCCAGGTATATCGACCTCGTATGTAGTGTACATCCCACACAAGCCACTCTTGTGCCGGATTCTCCCGCACAATTAACATCCAATTCCGGCTGGGATTGCATAAAAAACAGAGATTTTCTCACGCCGATAGTGGAAAAATTACAAGAAAATGGTATTAGAGTCTCCATTTTTGTAGATACTAATCTCGAAAATATAAAAGCTGCAGCAGAAATAGGAGCCGATAGAATAGAGCTTTACACCGAGCCATACGCTGCACAATACATCAAAAACAGAGATGAAGCAATTGCTCCGTACATCACAGCATCGGACTATGCTCACAAACTCGGATTAGGTGTAAACGCCGGGCACGATCTCAGTTTAGAAAATCTCGCTTTCTTCTCAGACAAAATGCCTTATTTAGACGAGGTTTCTATAGGTCACGCCCTAATCTGCGACGCCCTATATTTAGGTTTGGAAGAGACAATAAAAAGATATTTAAATTGTATTCATAAATAATATAAAACAACAGATATTATGCTAACAGCAGAACCGGACACACAAGTGTTAGACACAATGGCTCAAGCAGCCGATACTATAGCAGAAACACCTGCAAAACTCAACTTCATCGATATGTGCCTCGAGGGTGGTTGGATTATGATACCATTGGCACTTATGTTGATTTTAGCTATCTATATCTTTATTGAAAGAATGATAGTTACTTATCACGCTTCAAAAGAAGACCCTTCTTTTATGAATCGTATAAAAGATTACATCTACGATGGCAAGATAGATGCGGCGTTAAAATTATGCCGTGATACACAATCACCATCTGCCAGAATGATAGAAAAAGGCATTTCACGCCTCGGACGCCCTATGAGCGACGTACTTGTTGCCATAGAAAACGTAGGTAATATAGAAGTAGCCAAACTTGAAAAGGGCATTTCTTTACTTGCCACTATATCAGGTGGTGCTCCGATGCTAGGATTCCTCGGTACGGTTATGGGTATGGTTCAAGCCTTCTTTGAAATGGAGCAAGCCGGTGGTAACACTATAAACCTCAGTCAATTATCAGGAGGTATATACACTGCAATGGTTACCACAGTTGCCGGTTTGATTGTAGGTGTATGTGCTTATTTTGCATACAACTACCTCGTCAGTCGCATCAGTGGTATCATGCGCAGATTAGAAATGCGCAGTATGGAATTCCTCGATTTATTGAACGAACCTGCTGCCGGAAATTAATTTCATCGGGAATAATAAAAATATTTTATTATGGCTCTAAAAAAACGAAATAAAGTAGAAGCAACATTTTCTATGTCATCTATGACGGATATCATCTTCTTACTCTTGCTATTCTTTATGATAGCATCCACGATGTCCGCCCCAAACGACATGAAAGTAAATCTTCCACAAAGTTCAACAAAAACAGCTACCAAAGCAAAAATTGCCAAGGTAGGCATTACTGCATCCGGAGAATACAGTGTTGCACTGCCCGGATCTAAACCGGAAATTGTAGAATTCGATCAGATTGAACCTATATTACAAAGCGTTTACGCTCAAGATTCCACCACTTTCGTTGCCCTTCATGCCGACGAAAACGTTCCGTACAAAGAGATTGTAAAGATTTTGGATATAGCAAATGAAAATCGACTAAAACTTGTCATTGCCACAAAGGTCAAAGACAAATAAACTATTATGGCAATAAAAAAATCTGAAATAGAATCGGCTATTACCACCACCATTATATGTGTCATCATACTACTAATATTGTTTTTTGGGGGTATGAAGGCTCATCATGATGAAATGGACGAGGGTATAATGATATCGATGGGCGATTTTAACGACGGTTTTGGAGAGCATACCCCGACGCCGACACCAACACCGGTAACACAAACCACATCCACACCCACCAAGCCGGAATCGTCAAACACTGTCAATGAAAAGCTACTCACTCAAGAAGACCCTTCCATAGCTTTAGAGCGCGAAAAACGCAAAAAAGAGCAAGAAGAAGCAAGGAAAAGAGCTGAAGAAGCAGAACGACAAGCGAAGATTTTAGCCGAACAAGAAGCAAAGAAAAATCAAATAAGCAACCTTACTGGCGGTGCTTTCAAAAATACCGGTAAAGGCTCCGGCACCACGACAGGCGATACTAATCAAGGAAACCCTGTGGGACAAGGCTCTCAAGGTGGCAACTCTTGGTCTCTTGCCGGTCGTAGCCTTATCGGCACTCTTTACCGCCCTACTTATTCCGGCAATCAAGAAGGAATTATTGTGGTAGATATTAGAGTAGATGCCTCGGGTAAAGTTACTTCGGCAACTATCAATACTTCCAAAACGAACATAAGCGACGAACGTCTGCGTAAAGAAAGTGTCGACGCCGCTTTAAAAAACAAATTCTCTACCGGTAACGGACCTGCTATGGGGTCAATTACCTATAAATTCATTCTAAACTAACATAATACAAATAGATATGGTTTTTATATTTCTAGCTACAGGGTTTGAAGAAATAGAGGCTATTGCCACTATTGACGTTATTCGTCGTGCGGGAATAGATATTCAAATTGTTTCTACTACAGGCGAAAAAACTGTAACCGGAGTTCATAACATCAAAGTATCGGCAGATGTACTTTTTGAAGATGCTGATTTCTCAAAAGCAAAAATGTTAATTTTACCCGGGGGAATGCCGGGCACAACAAACCTTGAGAAACACGAAGGACTATTAGCTCTAATCAGAAAACACAACCAAGCAGGAAAATGGCTTGCCGCAATCTGTGCAGCTCCTTCCATACTCGGAAAAATGCACTTGCTTCGTAATTTAGATGCCACTTGCTACCCGGGATTTGAAGAATTTCTCGACGAAGCTTATGTTCGTACAAATCAAGGTGTTATTGTTTGCAATAACATAATAACCTCTCGAGGTCCGGGCTTTGCACCCGAATTCGGTTTAAAAATAGCCGAAATCCTCTCTTCTAAAGAAGTTGCCGATCAAGTAGCTTCCGATATGCTTATTAAATAGCAAACTCATATATAACAATAAAAAGAAATCCAACCTTTGAATAAACTTCAAGGTTGGATTTCTTTTTGAATATAACTAAAAATAATCTATTTATACATTAAATCTAAAATGCATTATATCGCCATCTTGAACAATATAATCTTTACCTTCAACACCCATCTTACCGGCTTCTTTTACAGCGGCTTCCGAGCCTAAGGCGATATAATCTTCATATTTAATTACCTCTGCGCGAATAAAACCTTTTTCGAAATCGGTATGAATAACGCCGGCACATTGAGGCGCTTTCCAACCGTCACGGAACGTCCAAGCCTTAACCTCTAACGGTCCGGCAGTGAAGTAAGTCTTCAGTTTAAGTAACGCATAAGCTGATTTAATCAATCGCGCCACACCACTCTCTTCCAATCCTATTTCTTGAAGAAACATTTGACGCTCTTCATAACTTTCAAACTCAGCTATTTCACTCTCTATCTTAGCTGCAATAACGAGCACTTCTGCGTTCTCATTTTTAACAGCTTCTCGCACCTGCTCTACATAAGCATTACCACTAACAGCACTACCCTCATCCACATTACATACATAAAGCACAGGTTTTGCCGTTAATAAAAATAGGTCATGTGCAATTTTCTCTTCATCCTTAGTATCGAAAGATACGGTACGTGCAGAATTACCTTGTAATAATGCATCACGATACTTGACGAGTACTTCATACACCTGTTTTGCCTGTTTGTCGCCACCTGTTTGAGCCTGTTTTTGCACTTTTTGAATACGTTGCTCTATCGTTTCCAAATCTTTTAGCATCAACTCGGCGTCTATAATTTCTTTATCTCTAATAGGATTCACAGAGCCATCTACATGTACTACATTAGGGTCGTCAAAGCAACGAAGCACATGAATTATTGCATCAGTTTCACGAATATTAGCCAAGAACTTATTACCGAGACCCTCGCCTTTAGAGGCGCCTTTAACCAAACCGGCTATATCTACAATTTCAACAGTAGTAGGTACAATACGTTGAGGATTAACCAGTTCTGCAAGTTTATTCAGTCTCTCATCGGGCACAGTAATCACTCCGACGTTTGGTTCTATTGTACAAAAAGGAAAATTCGCCGATTGTGCTTTTGCATTCGACAAGCAATTAAAAAGAGTTGATTTACCGATATTAGGCAGACCAACTATACCGCATTGTAAAGCCATAAATGATTGATTTATATATTAAAAACCTCACCATAATAGTATTACGATGAGGTTTGCAAAGTTACAAATAATTTTTATAATAAAAAAGCATATTAATAAATCAAGCAATAAAGTCAGCGTATTATCAGATATTCTATAGGCTGAGTCTTATCTTCATCAAGTTGATGCACTTGATACTTGATTTTCTTGTAATTAATATCAGATGTATTAATGCACCGAATATTCGAGTTCCATACTGTTCGGAAATACAATTTTTTATTCTTTTGGTCGGTAACTACAGTTATCTGAGTTGCCCCCGGAAGATTTTCAGGCACTGTATCGGAATGCGCCATACCAATAGGAATATCAAAACTATTCAATATTCTAAAGCATTGCAATACTGCATCTGAAGCTGTATTAAGAGGCGGTGTGGACATCTGCATAAAAGCAGCCCTGATAAATCGAGACGGAGGAGTAAAATCACCTGGCAATCCCAAAAGTGCACTACCACCACCAAACGGCTTTATCTCTACACCATTATAAGAGATAGAAGAGGCACTACCATTACGTAAATTCACATAATTATTCAAATTGGTCATATGCCATTCAAAGCCAGGAGCATTCGTTAATACGCCCAATTTATTCTCATAAAAATGAGGTTTTCCGGCAACATACTCGAGTACTACGGTTCGCCCCGACGGCTCGGAAATCCTCCAATGCACAGTTCCTACTCGAGGGTCAAGACCTACAAGATGAATATCTTGTACCGCACTTATAATATCATCAATATTATCGAACCGAGAAAGAACCCATGATACAAACTGAAAATCACACAACGTAGTAGCTTTTAAAGACTCATCATATTCTTCATATCCACCATACCCCGGAAAGAAAAAAAGTCCTGCCGATAATCCACTCTCATTAATACCATCAACGACAAAATTTTCGTATTCAGTATAAAATGCTGTATAACCATAAGCAGACTTAAATTTCATACCATCTACCCCGGTAGGAGTTAATGATTGATGAATATAGCCCTGAGGAACAATAATATAACCACACTTCATTGGTGTATTAGCCCACTCTACCGTGCGAGCAAGAACTTTAGCTCCATCTGTAGAATTTAGGGTTATCCCGGTACATGCCGTCACTTCGACATTAAATATACATAGCGACAAAAATATCACTACGTATAATAAAAGACTCTTGAAAGTTTTCATAATACAAAATAGGTTATTTATAAATATAAGATTATAGGCAAATAATTAGATATCAAGTATCAGTCACGTTGGAATATATCGCGTGTATATACTTTATCTTTCACATCATCCAAAACAGAATCATATCTGTTTGCTATAATAGCGTGACTCAATCTTTTGAATTCATTAATATCATTAACTACCAAGCTACCAAAAAAAGAAGTGCCATTATCAAGAGTAGGTTCGTATATGATAACTCTTGCGCCTTTTGCTTTTATACGTTTCATCACTCCCTGAATAGAAGATTGGCGGAAATTATCGCTATTAGACTTCATTGTAAGTCGATAAACTCCTACTACACAATCTTTTTCTATGTTTTCCGAGAAATCATTATCATCAGAATAACCATAATACCCGGCTTTACGTAATACTTGATCGGCAATAAAATCTTTACGCGTACGATTACTTTCTACAATAGCCGACATCATATTTTGTGGCACATCCTGATAATTTGCCAAGAGCTGTTTAGTATCTTTTGGCAAACAATAACCACCATATCCAAAACTTGGATTATTATAATGTGTACCTATACGAGGGTCGAGACCAACACCTTGTATGATAGCCTTGGAATCAAGACCTTTTACTTCGGCATAAGTATCAAGTTCGTTGAAATAACTAACCCTCAAAGCAAGGTAAGTATTTGCAAAAAGTTTAACAGCTTCAGCCTCTTTCATACCCATAAAGAGTACCGGAACATCGGTGGCAATAGCACCCTCTTTTAACAAATTAGCAAAAACCGCTGCTTGTTCATTTAAGAAATCTATATCTGCCAACGATTGTATAGCTTTATTCTCTTCACTAAACTCAGCGTCATCCATCAACTTCGGGCAGCCAACAATAATTCTGCTAGGGTATAAATTATCGTAAAGAGCCTTACTCTCTCTCAAAAATTCAGGAGAAAAAAGAAGATTAAATTTCTTTACCCCTTTTGTGTAATATTTAAGGTATAAACTACGACAATAGCCTACCGGTATTGTAGACTTGATAACCATAACTGCATTAGGATTAACGCTCAATACTAAATCAATAACCTCTTCTATATGATGAGTATCGAAATAATTCTTAACAGGGTCGTAATTCGTAGGTGCAGCTATAATAACGAACTCGGCATCCTTGTAGGCATAAGCGCCATCCAAAGTAGCCACTAAATTAAGCTCCTTCTCGGCAAGATATTTTTCAATATAATCATCTTGTATCGGTGATTTCTTATTGTTGATCAATTCCACCTTTTCCGGAATTACATCCACTGCAATAACTTGATTATGTTGTGCCAGTAATGTAGAGATACTCATACCAACATAACCGGTACCTGCTACAGCAATTTTCATAATTATCTTCTATTATTGAGTAAAACACTATTTTTCGTAATAATTCTTATCATGATAATAGCCATACTTACCATAATGATATCTCGAATTAACCACAGAAGCATTAAGGCAAACCGACATATTGTTCAGTTTATTAGTTCTGTAAATCTCTTCAATAATCGGAAGTTCATCTTTTTGGCAGAGGTCTACTCTGATTACGAAGAGTGAGAAATTGGCATAAGGAGCAATCACAGAAGTATCTGCCACAATATTAATAGGAGTAACATCCAAAAATATTATATCATATCTCTTCTTAAGTTCTTCAAGTAACTCATTTAGCCTATTGGATTGTAATAATTCAACCGGGTTTGGTGGTTTGATTCCACATGGCAATATATCATAATTATCGCTGACATTACAAATAATACCGTCAATATCATCTGTATATTCGCTCAAGTAACTTGACACACCATTATCCGTATGAGAAACCAAATCTGAAGCGGAAGCATGGCGCAAATCCAAATCTACAACAACCGTCTTAACCCCTTTTATAGAAAAAGATTTAGCCAAATTGGCAGTAATAAAGCTCTTTCCGGAATTAGCCTTTAACGAAGTAACCATCACCACGTTACCGGTAGTATTTTTACACATCAAAAACTCTATATTAGTACGCAAAATACGAAAAGCCTCGTTTACAATATTTCTGGAATTCTGTTCTACCAAAATAGACAAATCCTTTTGTTTTGGCTTTCTACCAAATCTATGTAAACCTTTTTTATCTACACAAAGAGGTATTTCACCGACATAAGGCGCTGTTAACTTCTCTATATCTTTTGCACTTTGCACCTTGCCATTCATCACAAAAAGCAAGTAAATAATACCGGCAGGTAATAATAAACCGAGGAAAATAGCAATCAAAATAATATTTCTCTTTACAGGAGAAACGGGAAGTAAACTGCCCATAGGCGGAGTAATGATTCTGGTATTATAAGCAGTAAAGGCTTGTGAGAGTTGATTTTCTTCCCTTTTTTGAAGCAAGAAGATATAAAGGGCCTCTTTAACTTTTTGCTCGCGCTCAATTGAGATAAGCACCTGAGCCTGAGAAGGGTTAGAAGCAATTTTAGTCCTATTTTGTTCGTCACTTTCCGTATAACCTTTTATCTGAGCCTCTATAGCAGAAATTTGATTATCAATAGAAACCAAGATAGCATCTTGCATCATTCTCAGAGATTTATTATAATCAACAACGATAGGATTTGAATCGCTACTATTAGCCACAATACTATTGCGTTGTAACAATTTTGAGTTGTAATCTGCAATTTGTTGCTCTATTGCAGTGCTACTGACGCCTGTAATGGCAGGCAACAATTCAAGCACATCTCCTTTTGACGCCAAAAAGCTCTTAATATACTTAGCTATATATAATTGATTATTAAGGTCAAGCAAATGACTATTGGCTTGTTCCGACCTACTGATATACATATTACTCAAAGCATTGACATCAGTAATGAGGTTTTTACTCTTAAATTCGGATATTGCACCATCTACTTCTCCCAGTTCTTTTTCAATAACATTCAATCTTTCGTTGATAAAATGCGAAGTACTTATAGCAATTTGGTTTTTATCACTTATCCAATTCTCATTATAAACGGCAATCAAAGTATTAAGAAAATCTTCCGCTCTCTGTGCAGAAACATCTTTATATTCCAGATTGATTACCGATGATTGTTTGTCGGCAATAGAAGCGGTAAATCGAGAAGAGCAACCATTCATTGCTGCCATCAATCCGCTTCTGCTAACAAATATCTCTCTATTGTCAAAATCATTGATTGTACCATTAAAAGCACCTTGTAAGAGTGTAATATTTCCTATAGGAGTCATTACAGATTCTCCTATTTTAGCAGATACCGTTCCCTCCATCTCCAGATTGTTCATCTCGAAATCGGAAAGAGTAACGTTTTCTCTGTTCAACACCATTTTAAATGAACAATGGTCTCTATCGTTTAGCCCCGGTATCACTACCTTTACCGGCAGGGTATTACCATAAAGAGTACGTTTGGAAAGGATACCCTTCTCAACATAATTCATATCCAGACTCAAACGTTTTACAACGTCTAAAATCAAAGCAGGAGACTGAATAGAGATAAGCTCATTATGGACGTTACTTTTCACCGAGAAAAGCCCCATATCAGCAAAAGTATTTGCCTCTGACATTATAGATGCCCCATTAGTAACGTCGTCTTTAATCATCAAAGAAGCACTACGCTCATATACGGGTTGTTTAATAACGATATAAAAAAATGCAATCAGCAAAAAGAAAACAAAAGACAAAACAAACCACTTCCAATGCTCCAAACAAGTGTACAAGATATCTTTGATTACAAACAAATCAGACTGTTCGTTTTGCATATTTGAATTATTTTCAAGTTCAGACATACCTTAATATTTAGTCATTTAAATTGATTATACTTATATTATTTATTTGAATAAGAAAGTACTACAACAATCGTACTCATTATAGATGTAGCTAACGATGCCAACGAAATCCAAAAAGATGTAGATCTTACATTATTTGCATTCACTGTTGACTGACGAGAGCGGTATTTATTAGGTTCTACGTAAATAACGTCATTTTGTTGCATAAAATAAACCGGTGATTTAGCAAGAGCTTCACCATCACACAAATTTACGGTGTATACTTTTTGTTGATTACCCTCCAAGCGAAGCACCTTAATAGAATTTCTCAAACCATAGATAGTCAAATCTCCCGCCATACCTATAGCGTCTAGAATAGTAGTATTATCTCTGCTGAGCATATATCTGCCCGGAGTTTTAACTTCACCAAGTATAGATATGTAATGATTTACAAACTCCACAGTAACTGTAGGGTCTTGAATTAAATTACGTTTCACCAATTCATCTTTGATATAGTCGGCTACCTCGCCACGGGTTTTACCTGCAATATTAATTTTTCCTATAACCGGAAAATCTATCTCACCTTTCTCATCAATAGTGTAACAAGATATGTACTGAGAATAGTTAGACAAATTACTATTATTTCCGACTTTACGTTGAGCGACCGGTAAATTAAAAAGGTCTGCCAACAAAGGGTCTTTACTATTAACCAATATAGATAATTGATCATTAGGCTGAGTACGGACAAGTTGGTTTTGGGAGATATCTATAGACTCTCCGGACTCTAGATTTTGAAAGTAAGGAATTTCCTTGATGCTACCACAAGAGGCAACTACAATTGAAACTACAACAACAAAAAAAAGGCTTTTGATTTTCATGTATTCTTATTTTTATAGAGCAAAAAAATTACAAAATTTCCACATAATCAGGTTTTAAGTAAACGGTAGTAACGGTACCTAATGAAGGGATTGTCACAGCCAAGCACTTTTTATGCTTACCTTTAAAACGAGTTAATACACATTCCACGCCGGACAACTCACCACCTGTAATTCGTATCTTTGTACCTTTTTCAAGAGCAAGATCTTCCGGACGATAGAAGTTAATCTCTGTATCTGTATTATCAACAAAAGCAATAAAATTATCCATCTCTTTAGACGGAACCTTCATAATAATACGTTTACCATCAGCTTGATATGTAGCGAAACCAAGAAAAGCATACATCCTTTGAAAAGATTGAACTTGCTGATAAGTAGCGTAAACAAAAAACACACCGGGAATAATATTTTCCCTTACCTGTATCGTTTTACCGCCACATTTTTTTAATTTATTACATCTAGCAAAAAAATACTTTAATCCGGAATTCTCCAAGGAAGTTTCTACTCTGGCTAAACTTTTAGTATACATGTTCATAACAAACCATTCCGAAGTAGAAATATCCTCTTTACAAATCGTCGAGTATTTTTCTGCATTTAAAGGCATAATAAATAATTATTTTTAATTCAGCAATCGCACAATTAGTTTCAAACTACATATATACACTCTTACTTATTACATTTTGCAAAGGTAATATTTTTCTTTAAATTAATAATATCTTTTCCTATATTTTTTTTTCAACTAGTATTTTCATGTAAGGAAAAATTAAAATCAGTCAACATAAAATGAAAAGTACTATCAAACCAATCAAGATGGCTAGTATAGATATGATAGCTATTAAATAAGGGTACTTATTTAACATAGAAATATTTTTTTAATTTATCAGAGAAAATTGTTGGCTATATAAATAAAATAAACTACCTTTGCAAAGATAAAAAGAGCTGTTTATATGCCACTATTAGACGTACATAATCAAATAAGCAACATATATTGTAAATCACAGCAATACAATATTTTTTTATTGGATTTTCAATAAAAAGGGTAACTATTTTTTCTTACAATAGTTACCTTTTTTTTCATATATACCGGATAAAACACGAAAATAAATTAATCAAGAATATGATACCATATAACAAAAAGATTGTACTTGAAAACGGAAATGAATTTTTCGGATATGGCTTCGGAGCAGATATTGAAGCTATCAACGAAATTGTATTCAACACTTCTATGGTTGGATATCAGGAAATTATGTCAGACCCTTCGTATACGGATCAAATGGTAGTTATGACATACCCTCTGATTGGTAATTATGGTATTACCGACGAAGATTATGAAACAAAATTTCCTACTTTAGGTGGTCTTATTGTAAGAGAATACAATGATGTACCTTCTAATTTCCGTTACACAAAGACGTTAAGTGAAGTACTGGAAGAGCACAACATTCCGGGTATCAGCGGTGTTGACACTCGACAATTAACACGGATTATTAGATCGGAGGGGTCACAACGTGTTATTATCACTGATGCTTCCGTTTCAAAAGAAGAGGCTCTAAAACGTATTGCTGAACACCCTATTAACAGAGACCAAGTATCTCGCGTAAGTTGTAAAAAACGCTGGTTTTCTCGCACCCCTAATCATAAATATGATGTCGTTGCTATTGATTGCGGTATTAAATATAATATAATTCGTAGCTTAAACAACCGTAATTGTAACGTTACAGTAGTACCTTACAACACATCAATAGATGATATTTTGGCTTTTCAGCCTGATGGTATTTTCCTCTCAAATGGTCCGGGTGACCCTACCGATGTGCCTCAAGTTATTGAAGTTGTAAAACAATTACACGGAAAAATTCCTATTTTCGGCATCTGTTTAGGTCATCAAATTATTTCTCTTGCCTATGGGGCAAAAACATATAAACTAAAATTCGGCCATCGAGGTGGAAACCACCCTGTAAAAAATTTGGAGACCGGTAAATTGGAAATCACTTCTCAAAACCACTCTTATGCTGTAGATGGTGAATCGCTTAATGGTACCGGACTTACAACAACTCATATCAACCTTTTAGATAATACAATAGAGGGTGTTGAATGTAAAAAAGACCGCATTTTCTCCGTACAATATCATCCGGAAAGTGCTCCAGGTCCTCAAGATAGTGCTTACTTATTCGACAAATTTATCAACCTAATGAAAAACAAAAGATAATAGATATGCCAAAAAGAACAGATATAAAAAAGATAATGGTTATCGGTTCCGGTCCGATAGTAATTGGTCAGGCTGCAGAATTCGACTATGCCGGTACTCAAGCTTGTTTGGCTTTGCGTGAAGAGGGATATGAGGTTATTCTCGTAAACTCAAACCCTGCGACTATCATGACCGACACTCATATTGCAGACAAGGTGTATATGGAACCTTTGACTTTGGAATATGTAGCAAAAATTATCAGATACGAACGTCCTGATGCTATTGTACCCGGATTAGGTGGTCAAACGGGCTTAAATCTGGCCGTTCAATTGGCAAAAAAAGGTGTATTACAAGAGTGTGATGTAGAAATTCTCGGTACATCTTTCGAGAGTATAGAGCGTGCAGAAGACCGCGAACTTTTTAAAGAGCTGTGTCAGAGCCTTGGCGAACCGGTTTTACCTTCCATGATTGCCAACAATATGAAAGAGGGTCTTGCCGCCGCAGAAGAAATCGGTTATCCAGTAGTACTTCGTCCTGCTTTTACTTTAGGTGGCACCGGTGGTGGTTTTGCCGACAACGAGGAAGAGATGAAGGACCTTATGCGCCATGCCCTTGCTTTATCTCCTACACATCAAGTTCTTGTAGAAAAAAGTATCAAAGGATTTAAAGAGATAGAATACGAAGTGATGCGCGATGCCAACGACACCGCTATTACCATATGTAATATGGAAAACATCGACCCTGTTGGCGTGCATACCGGCGACTCTATAGTAGTATGTCCTTCTCAAACTCTTACTAACAAAGAGTATCAATTGCTCCGTGATTCTGCCCTAAAAATCATTCGTGAACTGAAAATTGAAGGCGGATGTAACGTTCAATTCGCATTAGACCCTCTCTCTTTCAATTACTATCTTATAGAAGTAAACCCACGCGTTAGCCGTTCTTCTGCATTAGCTTCAAAAGCGAGTGGCTACCCTATCGCACGTGTGAGTGCAAAAATCGCCGTCGGATTACACCTCGATGAGATTCAAATTGCAAATACTCCCGCTTCTTTTGAGCCTGCCTTAGACTACGTTGTAACAAAAATAGCACGTTTCCCTTTTGATAAATTTGCTGATGCTCAAAACACTTTAGGCACTCAGATGAAGGCTACCGGCGAGGTAATGAGTGTGGGTAGAACTATAGAAGAATCATTACTAAAGGCAGTTCGCTCACTCGAAACAGGTGTATGCCATATTTACCACAAAAAATTCGACAATTGGGAAAGCGACAAACTTCTTGAATACATACGTACCGCCACTGACGACCGACTTTATGCTATCGCTCAACTGATTCGCCTTAAAGTCGACCTTGGTATGATTTATAATGCCACTAAAATAGATATGTTCTTCCTCGAAAAATTCAAAAACATTGTTGAATTCGAAAAGATATTATCTGCCAATAAAAACGATGTTACCATACTACGCGATGCAAAACGTCTTGGCTTCAGTGACAAATATATATCTCAAGTATGGGGGCTTACGGAGTTTGACTTGTATCGTCTTCGCGAAAGCAACAATATCTTCCCGGTATACAAGATGATAGATACTTGCGCAAGTGAATTCTCTTCATACGTGCCTTACTTCTACTCCACTTACGAAACAGAGAACGAAAGTCTTGTGTCTGACAAAAAGAAAATCATCGTACTCGGTTCTGGTCCTATACGTATCGGTCAAGGTGTAGAATTCGACTACTCTACCGTTCATGCAATATGGTCGATTCGTCGAGCCGGCTATGAAGCTATTATCATCAACAACAACCCTGAAACGGTATCTACAGATTATACCACTTCCGACAAACTATATTTCGAGCCACTTACGGTAGAGGATGTAATGAATGTTATTCATTTGGAGCAACCGGAAGGTATTGTGGTTTCTTTAGGTGGACAGACTGCCATTAATTTAGCGGAACCGCTACACAAATTAAATGTACCTATTATCGGTACCGACGTCAAAGCCATTGAGAATGCAGAGAATAGAGACTCTTTTGAAAAAATTATGACTACTCTTGGCATTCCACAACCAAATGGAGAGGCGGTAACGAATATAGAAGATGGTGTAAAAGTGGCAGGTAAAATCGGTTATCCGGTACTTGTGAGACCTTCATACGTACTTGGCGGTAGAGCAATGCAAATAGTTAGCAACGAAGAATCTTTACGCCACTACCTACAATCTGCAGTAGAAGTTAACGTTGATCAACCCGTACTAGTAGACAAATATATAATGGGTAGAGAATTGGAAGTAGATGCTATTTGCGATGGCAAGGACGTATTTATTCCGGGTATAATGGAGCACGTAGAGAAGACCGGTATTCACTCAGGCGACTCAATTTCGGTATACCCTACCTTCTCTGTTTCTCAAACCGTAAAAAATAGAATTATCGACTATACAATACGTCTTGGCCTTGAAATAGGCATTATCGGTCTTTATAACATACAATTTATAGCTGATGAAAAAGACGATGTATATGTAATAGAAGTTAACCCTCGCTCCAGCCGTACAGTACCGTTCTTGAGTAAAGCAACAGGATATCAAATGGCAGATATCGCAACGGAGGTTATTCTTGGTAAATCATTGAAAGAGCAAGGTTTTACACAAGTATATCCTGCAGAAAAGAAGAGATGGTATGTAAAAGCACCGGCTTTCTCATTCTCAAAAATCCGCGGTATTGATGCTTACCTTTCTCCGGAAATGAAATCTACCGGCGAAGCAATCGGTTATGATAACAAACTCACTCGTGCTCTATATAAAGCACTTCGCTCTTCGGGTATGACCGTTGCCAATTATGGTACTCTTCTTGCTACAATAGCAAATTCCGACAAGGAGAGAGCTTTACCACTTATCAAGCGTTTTTACGATTTAGGATTCAACATCGAAGCAACCCGTGGTACTGCCGACTTCCTTCGCAAAAATGGAATACGCACACGTACCAGAAATAAATTATCTGAAGGTAGTACTGAAATTTTCGACGCTCTTCGTCAAGGTCACATCAACTATGTAATCAACACTATCGACATAAATCACAGTTCTACTACACGCGACGGATACGAAATCCGACGTTGTGCCGTTGAGAATAATGTGAGTATCTTTACATCTCTCGAAACAGTAAGGGTATTGCTCGATGTTTTGGAAGAAAAGACTCTTGGTGTAAGTACTATAGATGCGGAATAAATGCCAAAATAATAGCATGGAAATACAAAATATTTTTACAATAATCAGCAACGAAGCTCTCACTGCCACAACGTACAAGATGGTAGTATCGGGATACACGGGAAACATAACAGCGCCGGGTCAATTTGTAAATATCAAGCTCAGTGGGAATTTTCTGCGCCGACCTATTTCTATCTGTGATTGGAGTGAAGATACCATTACATTAATATATAAGGTAGTTGGTATTGGGACGCGCCAAATGAGCGAGATGCTTCCCGGAGAAAAACTCGACATGCTGACAGGTCTTGGCAATGGTTTCTCTTTAGATATTCCAAAGATGAAACATCCTCTACTGATAGGTGGCGGGGTTGGAGTGCCTCCTCTATATGCACTTGCTAAAAAATTAAAAGAAAAAGGTTGCAGACCTACTATGATAATGGGATTTAACACCGCCGATGAAGTGTTTTATTTTGATGAATTTAAAGCACTTGACATTGAAACTATAGTATCTACGGTAGACGGAAGTGGAGGAATAAAAGGCTTTGTAACCGATGCAATGGAAAAAAGTTGTGTACTATTCGACTACACCTATTGTTGCGGTCCACTACCGATGCTCAAAGCAATTTACGAAGCTACTTATATCGATGGTCAATTCTCTTTCGAAGAGAGAATGGGATGCGGATTCGGAGCTTGTATGGGTTGCACATGCAAGACAAAGAGTGGCAATAAACGTATTTGTAAAGAGGGACCTATTCTCTACAAAGATGATATTATTTTCTAACAGCCTAACATCAACAAACCATGGATTTATCAGTAAACCTTTGTGGCATAAAATTAGACAATCCGGTAATTCCGGCTTCAGGCACATTCGGCTTTGGTCAAGAATTTGCACAATTGTACGACTTGGATATTTTAGGCTCTATATCTTTTAAAGGGACGACAAAAGAGGCTCGTTACGGCAATCCTACTCCACGAATAGCAGAGTGTAAAAGTGGAATGATTAATGCCGTAGGGCTCCAAAATCCCGGCATTGACAAGGTGATTTCAGAAGAGTTACCGGCACTTCGAAAAGTATTCCATAAGCCTATCATTGCCAACATAAGTGGCTTTTCGATAGACGAGTATACTTATTGTTGCGAAAAAATCGACAAAGAAGATCAAGTAGCTATTATAGAAGTAAATATCAGTTGCCCTAACGTACATAATGGAGGCATGGCATTCGGCACAACACCTCAAGCTGCCTACGACGTTACAAAAGCGGTAAAACAAGTAACTACCAAACCTGTATTTATCAAATTATCGCCAAACGTAACCGACATAGTATCAATAGCAAAAGCATGCGAAGAGGCTGGAGCAGACGGATTTTGTCTCATCAACACCATATTAGGAATGAGAATTGACATCCGCCGACGCAAACCGGTAATTGCCAATCGTATGGGTGGCTTTTCCGGTCCTGCTGTATTCCCTATTGCAGTGAGGATGGTAAATCAAGTAGCCAACGCTTGCTCTATTCCGATAATGGGATGTGGTGGTGTATCCTCTGCCGAAGACGTTATAGAAATGATGATGGCGGGTGCTACTGCAGTACAAGTAGGAGCAATGAACCTTACCGAACCTTATATTTGTAAAAACATTGTCGAAAATCTGCCTAAAGTAATGAACGAACTGAATATTAATTCATTAAGTGAAATAATAGGTATAATAAATAAATAATATGAAACGTGATGTAATAATTGCTTGCGACTTTTCAAGCGCAGAAGAAACATATAAATTTTTAGATAAATTTACCGGTAAAAAACCTTTTGTAAAGATCGGAATGGAGCTATTCTATGCCGAAGGTCCTGAAATAGTACGTCAACTTAAAAAACGCGGGCACCAAATATTTCTCGATTTAAAACTACACGACATTCCAAATACAGTAAAAAAATCTATGGCAGTATTATCACGCCTTGATGTAGACATGTGTAACTTACATGCAGCAGGCACAATAGAGATGATGCGAGCCGCATTAGAAGGGTTGACAAGAGCTGATGGTACACGTCCTTTATTAATAGCTGTTACTCAACTCACATCAACCAGCGAAGAGAGGATGCACAAAGACTTACTTATCGAAGGCAACATCAATGATGTAGTAGTACATTATGCAAAAAATGCAAAAGAAGCCGGCTTGGATGGCGTAGTATGCTCACCTCTTGAGGCAGGCATAGTAAAAGAGTCTTGTGGAAAAGCATTTATCACCGTTACCCCGGGTATTAGATTTGCCGATGGAGCCGTAGGAGACCAAGTGAGAATAACCACTCCGGAAAGAGCAAAAGAGATTGGTACCGACTACATAGTAGTAGGACGTCCAATCACAGCAGCAGAAAATCCGGTTGAAGCTTACGAGCGTTGCCTTAAAGAATTTGTTAACGAATAATTTTAATGAAGCATTAATATGGAAAAGAAAATAGCAAAAGATTTATTATCAATACAAGCAGTATTCCTACGTCCTGAAGAACCATTTACTTGGGCAAGTGGCATAAAAAGTCCGATATACTGCGACAATAGACTAACGTTAACATCAGTACCTGTAAGAAACGATGTAGAAGCCGGACTTGCAGAAATAGTACGAACAAAATTTCCTGAAGCAGAAGTACTTATGGGTACATCAACTGCCGGAATAGCACATGCTGCAATAACCGCAACAATACTCAATTTACCGATGGGCTATGTACGCTCAGGCGCAAAAGATCATGGCAGAGGAAATCAAATAGAAGGACGACTTGAGAAAGGACAAAAAGTAGTTGTTATCGAAGACCTTATATCCACAGCAGGAAGTTGCATAGAAGTAGTTAACGTATTACGCGAAGCCGGTGCCGACGTACTCGGTGTGGCAAGTATCTTTACTTACGGAATGAAAAAAGGTTTAGACCGCCTTGCAGAAGCAAATGTCACCAACTATAGTCTCTCAAACCTCGACACATTGGTTGAGGTAGCAGCAGAAGAAGGTTATATTGCGCAAGAAGACAAGCAACGCCTTATTGCATTCAGAAACAATCCGTCTGACGAAAGTTGGATGAAAAAATAAATCACAATGAGACACCTTATTGAGCCCACCAATCTATCTACCAAAGAGATAGATGATTTAATGAATCTTGCCACAGATATCATTGCAAACAGAGATAAATACAGCGAAGTATGCAAAGGTAAAAAATTGGCAACTCTTTTCTATGAACCGAGCACACGTACACGACTGAGTTTCACCGCTGCGATGATGGAACTCGGAGGTAACGTATTAGGATTTTCCGATGCTGCAAGTTCTTCTGTCAGCAAAGGAGAAACAGTAGCGGATACCGTACGCGTGATATCACAATTTGCAGATATTATTGCAATGCGCCACCCGAAAGAAGGAGCCCCTTTTATTGCATCTCAATACTCTGAAATACCGATTATCAATGCCGGAGACGGCGGACATAGTCACCCGACGCAAACACTTACGGACATGCTCACTATTCACCGCGAAATAGGAAGATTCGACAACCTTACAATAGGCCTATGCGGTGACCTTAAATATGGTAGAACGGTACACTCTCTCATTAAAGCAATGTGCCAATACGAGAATATAAAATTCGTACTCATTGCTCCTAATGAATTAAGATTACCCGACTATGTAAAGCATGACGTAGAAATAATTTGTAAAAACAAATCACTGCCCGAATTCATAGAAATATCTTCACTTGAAGAGGCCATTCCTATGCTCGATGTATTATATATGACAAGAGTTCAGCAAGAAAGATTTGCTAACAAGGCAGACTATGAGCGTCTTAAAGACAGTTTCATTCTTGATATGGAGAAGATGAAACTAGGCAAAGCAAATATGATTGTGCTACATCCGCTACCACGCGTTAACGAAATCACTCAAGAGGTAGACAACGATCCGAGAGCAGCCTATTTTCGCCAAGTACAAAACGGAAAATTTGTAAGAATGGCACTTATCTACACACTGCTACAGTGGAAAGAACAAGGCATAAGCATCAATACGGAAGAAAAAGAGACTAAGGTGGGACCAAAATGCACTAATCCTCATTGTATAACTACAATAGAAAAACAACCTAATCTCTACTCTAAAGAAGGCAACGAATATCGATGCATCTATTGTCAGTCACCAATGCCGGAACAATAGAATTTGCCATATCATATTAATTTTATAACTTTGCAGAATTATAAACGATAAAAATTAATTAAATAAAAATGGACAAAACAAGTTATGCCATAGGCCTCAGTTTCGGTCAACATTTGGCAGAAAGTGGAATAAAAGGAATTGACTATAATTCATTTGCCCGTGGTGTTGAAGCTATGTGCGAAAAAAAACCTCTTGAAATAGATATCCAAGAGGCACAGCAACTATTGAACACTTATTTTACAAAATTGCAAGCAGAAAAAGAAGAAGCTTCTGCTGAGAAACGCAAAGCCGGAGAAGAATTCTTAAAAGAAAACGCCAAACGCGAAGGAGTGATAACACTTAAAAGCGGTCTTCAATACGAAATTATGGTAGAGGGCAATGGCGCAATACCTACTGCAAAAGACAAGGTTAAAGTACACTACCATGGTACTTTAATCGACGGATCTGTATTCGACAGCTCTGTACAACGCGGAGAACCTGCAGTTTTCGGTGTGACACAAGTAATACAAGGTTGGGTAGAAGCACTACAATTAATGCCTGTAGGCTCTAAATGGAAATTATTTATCCCTTATAATCTCGCTTACGGAGAAAGAGGAGCTGGTAGCATGATTCAACCTTATTCCGCTTTAATCTTCGAAGTAGAATTATTAGACATTATTAAATAAATTAATCATTAACTATTAAATTAGATATCAAAATGAAAAAAATATTATTATTCAGTATCGTTGCCACATTAATCTTATCATCTTGTGGAAAAAAACACCAAGTAGTAGAACTAAATAGTGAAGCCGACTCAACTTCTTATATGTTAGGTTACCTTAGTGGCTCTAGTTCTTTAAATTATATAACAAATATGGATTCCACAAAAGTGGAAGATTTCAAAGATGGTGTAAAAGAAGGATTAGAAGCAGAAGAATTATCTCAAAACGAAATAATGGCTCTATCTTTTGCAAACTTTATTTATAGTCAATACTGCAAAAATGGATTTGTTTTCGGCGATTCAACTTTAGTAGCCGACTTTAACACAATTAAAGAAGGAGCATTCGATGCATTAGACAAAAAAGAATACAGTATGGCGCTCGACTCTATTTTTTCTTTTTTAAATGATATTATGAGAAAATCTATGCAAAAAGAGACCATAACTTCAGAAGAATTAAATACATTGAACTATGTTATCGGATATGCTAATATAAAGAATTCATTTGACCAAGGTGGTATAGATGGTACACCGGAAGAGATAGAAAAATTCAAAAATAGATATAATGAAGTAAATCAAGACAATAGTATCAATAAATTTGGATTCATAATAGGGTACGATTTTAAAGAAAATGTTTGTAACCAACCACTTTTCGACCTAAATAACCCATGTAATCTCGACTTACTTAAAGCCGGATTGCTAGCAGCATTCGACCAAGACACGACAACAGTAAATCTGGAAAAATGTAATGAGTATATTCAATCACTCCAGATGAGAAAATACATGGAAGCAGAAAAGAAAAAAGCCGAAGAAAACAAAATACTATACGGTGATAACATTGAAAAAGGCGAAAATTTTCTTGCTGAAAACGGAAAACGCGAAGGTGTAGTTACTACTACAAGCGGCTTGCAATACGAAATCATAAAAAAAGGTAATGGTGCCACACCAACAGCAAATGACAAAGTAAGAGTACACTATCATGGCACATTAATCGACGGTACTGTTTTCGACAGCTCAATTGATAGAGGTGAACCGGCTGAATTTGGTGTTTCTCAAGTAATTAAAGGATGGACTGAAGCCCTTCAATTAATGCCTGTAGGCTCTAAATGGAAACTTTACATACCTTACGACCTTGCTTACGGCGACAAAGAAGTAAGCGAAGAAATCAAACCATACTCTACACTTATATTTGAAGTTGAACTTCTTGATATAGTAAAATAATAAATTCATATTTAAAAGAGAGATATGAAAAAAACAATTGTTACACTGTTGATTATTGCGCTTTTACCGGCAATGGTAGTTAACTCACAAACTACCAAGCGCAATTTCAAAAAATTAACAGCAACAGAATTAATTACGGCAAGCGACTCGGTAAACTATGCAATTGGTTATGCTACCGGAGTGCAAAATCGTATTAATGAACTTAAAAACGACACACTAAAGCTAAAAAATATCATTTCATTTTGCATGGGATTGGAATCTGCTTACAAGGAGAAAGATGCCAATAAAACAGCAAAGGTGAACGGATATAGTATAGCACAAAGTATAATGAATATCGTAAATGGTGAAGGTGTACAAATTCTACCTATCGAAGGTTTTAAATTAAACATCGATTCACTATCTAAAGGTTTGATTTGCGCTATTACCAATAATAACGAAGGTATTGACTTTGGTGAATACTCAAAATTCATAAACGAAAACGTATTCAGTCCATTGCAAAAAGGAGAAACAGTAAATCTTACAGAATCATTACAAGATAGTATCTCTACATTCTTCGGATACGTCAATGGTAAAAACGTACTGGAGCAAATGGTAAAAACCGACACAGATGCCAACTTGATTAACACACTTGTAAATAGTTATAAATCATACATTTATAACAATAATAAAATTACAAGTTTTAACAAAGGCGAAGTTGTAGGACATATGCTTTGGGAACAATTGGGAAAAGAGACCAATTTCTTTAACTCCGATAAATTTGCAATAAATAAGACAATGTTGCTTAACGGATTATTTGACGGCATATTAAAAAATCCGAAATCAGCATTTACTTTTGATGAAGCAAAAAATTATATCGACAGTGTGAACACAAAAATACAACAAGATAATATTGCTGCACAACAAAAGATAGCCGAAGATATTGCAATGAAAAATCAACAAGAAGGTTTTGCATTCCTCCAAAATAATGGTATGAGACCTGAGGTTACCACAACGAAATCCGGACTTCAATACGAAATTATCAAACAAGGTGACGGAAAAATACCAACAGAGTCAAACACCGTAAAAGTTCATTACGAAGGAAAATTAATTGACGGTACAATATTCGACAGTTCCATAAAAAGAGGCGAACCTATAGAATTCGTTCCTACACAAGTAATTAAAGGATGGACAGAAGGGTTACAATTAATGCCTGTAGGCTCTAAATACACCTTCTATATTCCTTACGACCTTGCATATGGACCAAACGGAGCCGGAGGTGTAATTCCACCATATGCAACATTAATCTTTGAAGTAGAATTATTAGAAATCGTTAAATAATGGGCAAATACAAAATTCAAATATTTCTCATGGTTATTTCCACTATTGTTATTACAACCTCTTGTAATAGCAATAGAGGAAATATCTCTTTAAATACTTATGTGGATTCATTGAATTATTCTATAGGAGTAAAAGAAATGACATTCACAACAGAAGCATTACTAAAAGCTACAGACACTATAACCGCAAGCGATAAAGAAGAAATATTAAGCGGTTATTTACAAATGGTTAATGCTACAGAAAAAGAAGAGCTCACAGTAAGAGCAATGTACAACGGTACAAAGATGGGAGATAACTTCAACATTATTCTCGCAAACGGTTACCTTTACGGAGATTCAGCAATTGATATCAGAAAGGAATTAATTAAACAAGGAATTTACGATGCTCTACATAGAATTGATTGGGTGAAAGACTCTCGCACATCACTTCAATGGATAAAAGATAAAGTATTGACTCCTTTAACCGAGGAAGAAATAGATACGGCAAACTATATAGCAGGATTCTTGAACGGACATCAAATGCGCAATATGATTATCAAGAACGATACCATGACTGATTATGTTGAATCGTTTTGCGAATACTTTTTCAAAGCATGGGATGGTAGCAAAAAAGCGAACCTTGCAGGATTGGATGCAGGTAAAGATTTCTTGAAAAGATATTCTAAAAGCAATTATTGCTTTAATGACTCCACACTCCCGATAAATAAAGAATTGATTAAGGAAGGCTATTGTGCGTATTTTGAAGGGAAAGAACTCTTGATAAGTGTTGAAGATGCCGAACGAATGCTAACGACTTACATGAAGCAAAGAGCTGAAAATCTAAACGCACAATCAAAGAATGATAAAACTGCTATCGATAAATTCTTTGCCGAAAATGCAGAGAAAGAGAATGTGTTTACTACAGAAGATCCGGGCATTCAATATGAAATACAAACAAAAGGCAATGGTATAATAGCTACGGAAAACGATACCATAATAGCCCATATAGTAATATCTGTAAAAGACATCAATGAAGTGTCCGACTCCCGTAAAAAAGGAGAACCGCTAAAACTCCCGATAGCTCAGATGGTACCATCGTGGAAAAATATTTTTACCACAATGCCATCGGGGTCAAAACTGACGATATATAATCGTCACGACGAAAAACAAAATATGCAAGACCCGTTTCCTCCACAATCTATAATTACCTATGAAATAGAGATTATTGATATTGCGAGAAACAAATAACAAAAATAGCTCATGCACAAACTTATTACAATTTTAGGTGCAACAGCAACAGGAAAAACTACACTCGCCGCTCACCTTGCTTTAAAGGTGGACGGCGAGATTATTAGTGCAGACTCACGTCAGATTTACAAAGGAATGGATATCGGCACAGGCAAAGACCTGGAAGATTATACTATAAACGGCAAACAAATACCATACCATCTGATAGATATCCGTCCCGCAGGATATAAATACAACATATACGAATTCTATAAAGATTTCCATAAAGCGAAAGAGGATATAGAGAGTCGAGGCAAACGAGCGATTCTCTGTGGCGGTAGTGGCTTATATCTCGAAACGGTATTAAAAGGATACAATATGATAGAGATAAAACCCAACGAAGAACTCAGGTCGGAATTGGAAGGGAAAAATATAGAAGAATTGGCAAAGATACTACAAAGTTACCCTAATTATAAAGCGCACAACACTACGGATTTAGAAACTACACAAAGAGCAATACGAGCCATAGAAATAGCCGATTACTACTATAAAAACAACGAAAAACCATCCGATTTAAAGGGAATCGACTCTATTGTCATAGGTGTTAATGTGGATAGAGAACTACGCAGAAAAAGGATTTCCGATAGATTACGCCAAAGACTTGATAGCGGTATGGTAGATGAAGTAAGAAATCTATTAAACTCCGGCATCACTCCCGACGATTTAATATACTACGGACTAGAATATAAATTTATCACCAATTATATTATAGGAAAAATTTCTTATCAAGAGATGGTAAATTTATTGGAGATTGCCATTCATCAATTTGCAAAAAGGCAGATGACATGGTTTAGAGGAATGGAAAAAAGAGGAATAAAAATACATTGGATTGACGGAACTCAAGATGTAGAAAATAGGGTAAAAGAATGTTTAGAATATATAAACGCACAAGAAGAATAGAAATAACAATTTAAGTTTCAGTCACATAACAAGCCAATTAAAAAATTGAGTAAAAAAGCACTTTGTATTAATAAAAGAAGTAACTTTGCAGTCGCAAAAAGAAGGACATAAATCGGGATGTAGCGCAGCCCGGTTAGCGCGCTTGCTTCGGGAGCAAGAGGTCCCGGGTTCAAATCCCGGTATCCCGACATAAATACTCCAAACGCCCTAAAAGTAGACAAATAACTTTTAGGGCGTTCTCTTTTTTACCTCTTTTTTATTATCAACATAGCATAAAAACCAAAATAAATGATTAACTTTGTACGGAAGTGTGCAAAGTTGATTTTCAACGAAATACACAAAATTCAAATTAGGTAATTAGTTAATTAATAACACTTTACAAATATGAATATATCATACAATTGGCTTAAAAAGTACATCACTACTAACTTAACTGCTGAAGAAATAGCTAAAATATTAACATCTATTGGTTTGGAAGTAGGATGTGTAGAAGAGGTAGAAACGATTAAAGGCGGGCTAAAAGGTCTCGTAGTAGGCGAAGTTTTAACTTGCGTAAACCACGAAAATTCCGATCATCTACATGTAACGACGGTAAATATAGGTGGAGACCCTCTTCAAATTGTATGTGGTGCCCCTAATGTAGCTGCCGGACAAAAAGTTATTGTAGCCACAATAGGAACCGTTCTCTATAGTGGCGATGAAAGTTTCACTATAAAAAAATCAAAAATCAGAGGAGTAGAATCGTTCGGAATGATATGTGCAGAAGATGAAATAGGCGTAGGCACTTCTCACGACGGCATCATGGTTCTTCCGGAAAACACCCCTGTAGGAATGGAAGCCAAAGATTATTTCAATATAGAAAACGACACCCTCATCGAAGTCGACATAACCCCAAACAGATCGGATGCTACATCACACTATGGCGTTGCTCGCGACCTTGCCGCTTATTGTCATGCACACAATATCGAGTATAAACTTTCTAAACCTTCTGTAGAAGATTTCAAAACAGACAACCAATCATTATTTATCAAGATAGACAACGTAGATGCAACGCGTTGTCCGAGATACTCCGGAATTACAATTACAAACGCTACCGTAAAAGAGTCTCCTGATTGGTTGAAAAATTCATTACAAGTAATAGGATTACGCCCTATCAACAATGTAGTGGATGCAACAAACTATATCTTACACGCTTTCGGACAACCGCTACATGCATTTGATGCAGACAAAATAAAAGGCAATAAAATAGATGTGCGTACTGTAGCTGAAGGCACTAAATTCACTACTCTTGATGGTGTAGAACGCACTTTATCTTCCGAAGATTTAATGATTTGCAACGCAGAAGAGCCAATGTGTATAGGTGGTGTTTTCGGCGGATTAGATTCCGGCGTTACGGATAACACAAAAAATATTTTTATAGAATCGGCTTACTTCAACCCGGTATCAATTCGAAAAACTGCACATCGTTTTGGTTTAAACACCGATGCAAGCTTTAGATACGAGCGCGGAATAGACCCTCACAACACCATCTACGTTCTAAAATATGCAGCTATGCTTATTAAAGAGCTGACAGGCGGTGAAATTTCTTCCGAAATTCAAGATATTTATCCAAATAAAATAGATAATTTTTTTGTTACCGTAACGCTGAACAAAATACATTCATTGATAGGTAAAAAAATAGAAGAAGAAACTATTGAAAGCATTTTTGAAGGTCTTGAAATAAAAATATTATCGAAAGAAAACGGCACTTATAAGTTGGAAGTACCTGCTTACAGAGTTGATGTTCAACGCGATGTAGATGTTATTGAGGACGTACTTCGCATTTACGGTTACAATAACGTAGAGATAAACGACAAATTGAACTCCAACCTTATCTTCAGTAAAGGAGTAAACCCTGACAAGTGTCAAAACCTTATTTCTGAGCAACTTACTGCTTGCGGATTCAATGAAATTCTCAATAACTCACTGACGAAAATGAGTTATTACGAAAGCCTCACTACATTCCCAAGCAAAGAGTGTGTACGAATTATGAACAGTCTCAGTGCAGACCTTAACGTAATGCGTCAAACACTGCTTTTCGGAGGTTTGGAAAGTATTAATCGTAACGCAAACCGCCAAATGCCCGATTTGAAATTCTACGAATTCGGCAATTGTTACCATTTCCACGAAGAGAAAAAAGAGAGTGATGAATCACACATGAGCGCATACTCCGAAGAATATCACTTAGGCATTTGGATTACAGGTAATAAAACAACTTTAAATTGGAGCGAAAAAATAGACAAAGTAAATTTCTATCAACTTAAAGCTTACGTACATAATGTACTTACTCGAATGGGAGTCAACATTATGAATACCAAAATAAAAGAGATTGCCAACGACATTTACACTCAAGCCCTCATCATCACTACAAATGGCGATAAAGAGTTGGCTACATTAGGTATCGTATCTCCGAAATTATTAAAACAATTCGATATTGAAAACCCAGTGTATTACGCTGATATTCAATGGAAACAATTATTAAAGGAATACGGAAAACACAAAATAAGCTACACTGAAATTGCCAAATTCCCTGAAGTGAGACGCGACCTTGCTCTGCTTATTGACAAATCTGTAGAATTCAAAAATATAGAGACTATTGCTTTTGAAACCGAGAAAAAATTACTTAAATCAGTAACTCTTTTCGACGTGTACGAAGGCAAGAATTTGGAAGCCGGTAAAAAATCTTATGCCGTTAACTTCACTTTGCAAGACAAAGAAAAGACCCTTACCGACAAGCAAATAGATAATATAATGCAGAAGTTGATAAAGGCATTAACCGAGAAACTAGACGCTAAACTAAGATAAACAAGAAGATACATATAGGGAGGTTTTGAAATAATTTTCAAAACATCTCTATATGTTTTTTTATTCGTAATGAATCCACTCTATTTAAAAAATCTCATTACAGAGCAGTTGGCTTTTACACCTACCAATCAGCAAGCAACATTAATCTCTATGTTAGCTGATTTCATTTTCAAGCCAATAGAGCACAAAGTCTTCATTATCAATGGCTATGCCGGAACGGGTAAGACATCGGTTATAAGTGGATTAATTCAAGCACTCAACAAGACGAATATCAAAACCGTATTATTAGCGCCAACAGGGCGAGCAGCAAAAGTGCTAAGCAACTATTCCGGTCACAGTGCTTATAGTATTCACAAAATTATTTACAGACAAAAATCTGCCGGTACCGAAGAGTTTAATATCAATTACAACAAGTGTAAAAATACTATATTTATCATCGACGAGGCTTCGATGATATCCAACACATCAAGCGAAGGAACAAAATTCGGCAGTGGCAAATTGTTGGATGATTTAATAGAATATGTATATACAGGTGATAACTGTTGTATGATTCTTCTGGGTGATACTGCTCAACTACCACCACTATTTCAGCACTCATCTCCTGCTCTAAATAAAGAAGTTTTACAAAGTTACGGACTGGATGTTAGCACATTCACTCTTACCGAGGTACTGCGACAAACATTACAAAGCGGCATTTTGCACAACGCTACCATAATAAGAAATGCCATTAATACAGACGACATCTCTCCCGTATGCATCGATACACACTATAATGACGTGGTACGCGTGAGCGGAGAAGATTTAATCGACTACATAAACTCTTCTTACTCTAATGTAGGGCAAGAAAATACAATAATACTCAGTTACTCCAACAAAAGAGCAACATTATACAACAGGGGTATTCGTAATCAAGTGTTGATGAAAGAAAGCGAATTATCGAACGGAGATTTCTTACTCATCACAAAAAACAATTATTATTGGTCACAGCAATACGATAACTTAGACTTTATAGCCAACGGAGATATAGCACAGATAGTCAGAGTAGGTCATCACCAAGAGATGTACGGATTTCGCTTTGCAGACCTTACGTTGCAACTCATTGATTATGACATGGAGATTACTGCACGCGTATTAATAGATTCGCTCTATGCCGACACAGCAGCTGCACAAGAAGAGCTTAATAAGAAAATATTGAATGCAATGTTGGAAGATTACGATGCTCCGGTATCGAAACAACTATTTTGGAAAGATGCTCGGCAAAACGAGTATTATAATGCCTTGCAAGTTAAATTCGCTTATGCCATCACGGGACATAAAGCACAAGGCGGAGCTTGGAAACATGTGTATATCGACCAAGGATACCTCACTGAAGAGATGATTACAAAAGAGTATTATCAATGGCTATACACCGCAGTTACACGAGCATCGGAAAAAATCTACTTCGTTAATTTTTCCGACTTCTTTTTCAACAAAAAATAATCACAATCAACTAACAAATCAAATATTGAATAATATGATTTCGAGAAAATTAAAATCAGCACTTATTTTATGTGCTTTGATTGCCTTGTTACCTTGTTGTAACACGGTAAATTTAAACAATTTAGGAGATGTCAATTACAACCCCTCTTTAGCAGTGCCAATAGGTAATTTCAACGCTTCCATGTATGATATTATCAACTACGTAGATCAAGATTTTCTGGAAGCTGACACTAATACCAATATAGTGTACTATATTTGGAAAGAAAATAACAACAAGATAAAATTTAACCTAAAAGACTTTTCTTATGGTGGGGTAATCACATCTACAGAGACTTTGATAGATGTTCCTACATTCTCAGATTTATTTTCAGAAGGCAAAAACACAATTCCTGCCGGTGACCACGATTTTACTACTTCGTCATCATATGAATTCAAATATAACGAACATACAGACGAACGAGTAGTAGAAGTGGACAGCGTTACCATTGCCTCCGCTCAGTTCAACTGCGATATAAAAATTAACGGAATGTCATTATCCAAAGATAATTGGCTGGAAATTATCTTCGTTTTCCCGAATATCAAAAATAGTGAGAATAACCACTTCTCAATTAAGATGACTTCCAACTTCGGAAAAGTAAGAGAAGAGATGAACAATTTTACTGCCTATTTTTCTGATGATAAAAACACAACAAATATGCAAGTACTTTATACACTGCACAGTAACGGTTCTCTCACATTTACGCCCGACATCAAAGTAGAATACACTACCAAAATCAATATTATAGATGTAACAGCCATTTACGGATATTTCTGGCAGAAAGAGGCTATTACTAACGACGAAATCAAAGCTGAAATACCAACAGAGTTCTTCAATCAAGATTTGTTTACTTCGAATAATCTGCTCTTCAGCAACCCTGAAATTTATATGACTATCAAAAATAACATAGGTATTCCTGTGCGCTTGAAAGTAGACGAAGTTTACGCTATTTCCGAAAGTGGCAATCAATACTATGCAGATTTCAACGGAAGTAAATCATACTCTATCGATGTTCAACGAGCCGAGACCCCGGGCGACATTGCTAAAACTACAATTAAATTCGACAGAGAAAACGGAAAGACATATCAATTATTTGAGGAATTTCCGAAAGAGGTCCACTACATATGGCAGATTTTCAATGATAATACAGAAACTACCCAACGTCAATTCGCAATCAGCCCTATTGACTTAAATATGGATGTAGAAGTACGTCTTCCATTGCAATTCAACCCTACAACAGAGCTTGCATATCAAGATACTATCGAAGCCGACTTCTCCGGCATGGCAGATAGTGGCACTATACCGGAACAAATTAATATAGAATTGATTAACTTACACCTCGACATTCAAAACGGATTGCCTGTAACCATCAACGGTATTTTTGAATTCCTTGATGAAAACGACAATATAGTGTATAATACCGATTCCATAACCATTGCTTCGGCTACTATCAACGACGAGGGAATAGCACAATTACACAGCGACTCTCACATATTACTCCCTTTTGAAGGCGATGATATTGATATGCTCTTCAAAACCAAGAAGATAAAATTATCGGCTAAAGTCACCGGATTTGACAAAGAATCTAAAATTGATATCCGTGCCAATAACCGCTTGAATATACATTTAAGTGCATTTGCAAAAGCAAAAGCAACTTTTGATTTGGACTCTATAATGAACAATAAATAAGAACGATTATGAAAATTAAAAATATACTTTTACCCGTTATATTCTTATTAATAGGAATAAGTTCGTTATCTTCTCAAAATACAGCAACGCTCTATTTCATGAAAGACATAGCAGAGCGTAACGAGATGAACCCGGCTTTTACACCGAATTGTAAGTTTTATTTCGACTTTATAATACTTCCAAATGTATATGCGGGAGTAGGAACGAACGACTTCGCTCTTAATGACCTGATTTTCAACCAAAACGGAGTCACAACCACATTCTTGTCGACACAAGAGAATATCGACAGATTCTATAAAAATATTCGTCCTTCCACTCGATTTAATCTCAACTTAAATTTAAATATTCTCTCATTCGGATTTCAAGTCAAGAAACACTACTTTACATTTGACTTCGGGCTCAAAGCCGATGCGACTATTTTTATGCCTAAAGACCTATTCAAATTAGTACTTTACGGCACCCCTGAAGAGTATAAAGCAAATATATATAACCTAAAATCATTAGGAGGAGACGTAAATTTATACTCCGACATTGCATTAGGATATACCAATATTATTAATGAAAAATGGAGTGTTGGCGGTAAAGTAAAATTTTTGATGGGTTATGCCAACCTTACTACAAATGTAAATAATCTTTCACTTGAAGCATCTCGCGAGAGTTGGACTCTAAAAGCGAATGCTCATGCAAATGCGTCTTTACCAATAACATACGATAGAACTTCTGACGGAGGTATCGATGCAAGTTCTATTGCATTACAGAGCAATAACGAGCTACTGCAACTTCTATATAAACCAGCCGGCTATGGTGCTGCTATTGACCTCGGTTTTACATACAAACCGATAAAAAATTTAACCATCTCTGCTGCAGTAACTGATTTCGGATTTATTTATTGGAACAAAAATATTACTAATGGTTCTATCAACGGAAATAACAATATTGACGGATTTGTTGATTATCATCTTGGAGATTCCCTTTCCGGAGAAGTAATACAAGAGAGACTAAAAGAGCTTGGAGATGAACTACTTGAGAGTATGGAGATTTCCGAAGAACCGAAAAACTACTTCTCTGCCCTACGAGCTAATTTTGTAACCGGTGTTGAATACGGCGTCCTTAACGATAAAATTTCTTTCGGCCTTGTAAACCAATTACATTTCAATCATAAAAACCTCTACGACGAACTTACATTAGCCGTTAACTTCCGCCCTGCCAATTGGTTTAAAACGTCATTGAGTTACTCATTCTTAAACGGAAGAGGTGCAAATTTGGGCTTCGGCGTAAACTTCTTATTCGGCATTGTAAATATGTACTTAATTACAGACTTCGTACCACTCTCTTGGTCATGGGTTGAATCGGATCAATTCAACCCAATTCAAAGAATACCATTGCCGAACCGCACTCAATATTCTAATATACAAGTAGGTATGGCATTAAATATTCACAAAGATGTTAACGACCCTGATAAAGACGGCGTTTACGCCAGAAAAGATAAATGCCCGGATACGGATATGGACTTACTACGCAAACAATGTCCGGATAATAAGAGAAAACAACTCGTAGACAAACACGGATGTATATATGATGATGACAATGATGGAGTACACAACTGCTACGACCAATGCCCTGACACACCACAAGGAGTGCAAGTAGACGGACTCGGATGCCCGGTAGACTCTGATAAAGATGGCGTGGCAGACTACCTCGACAAATGCCCAAATACCCCTGTAGGCGTTCAAGTAGACGAAAACGGATGCCCTGTGGATGGCGATGGCGACGGCGTGGCAGACTACCTTGATAAATGTGCCGATACACCTAAGGGCGTACAAGTAGATGCAAACGGATGCCCAGTAGACTCTGATAAAGATGGAGTAGCAGACTACCTCGACAAATGCCCGAATACCCCTGTAGGCGTACAAGTAGATGAAAACGGATGCCCTATCGACTCTGATAAAGATGGCGTGGCAGACTACCTCGACAAATGCCCGAATACCCCTATGGGCGTACAAGTAGACGACAAAGGATGTCCACTCGACTCTGACGGAGATGGCATTAATGACGCAGAAGACAAATGTCCTAACAAACCGGGACCTGCAAGTAATTTCGGCTGTCCGGAACTCAAAAAAGAGGTTCGCAATCTATTCAAGAAGGCTATGAATGGCATTCAATTCGAAACCGGAAAAGACATCATCAAAAAAGTATCTTATCCGATACTCGACCAAATAGTTGCCGTAATGGAACTCAACGAAGAGTATAACCTAACAATCAGCGGACATACCGACAATGTAGGAGATGATGCCATGAACTTGGATCTATCCGAACGTCGTGCAGCCTCAGTGCGTAAATACTTAATTAACAAAGGCATAGATGAAAAACGTTTAACATCATTAGGCTTTGGCGAAACCAAACCTATTGCCGACAACAAAACAGCGAAAGGTCGCGCACTTAACCGCCGCGTTGAATTCGAAATAAGTTATGAAACAGTAACTTACGAAAAAGTAACAAATCCTGAATTGGAAGAAAACAATATCGAAAATGACTCTATCAAATAATTACACATCATGAAGACAAAAATATTTTTATTAATAACCTTAGTAACCTTAAGTATGATTTCATGTTCGGAAAAGCCTCAAAAATATGCCTCATACGATGAGTATCCGATATATGAAGGAGATGACTTGGGAGTTACTTACGCTACCGAATCATCGGTATTTAAGGCATGGTCGCCTGAAGCGGAAGAAGTACGACTAAATCTTTACGAAGACGGCGTAACGGGGGCACCATATGCAACATACGATATGAAATACGACAAAGATGGCGTATGGAAATATACGGTAAAAGAAGACCTTGCAGGTAAATTCTTCACATTTCAGATAAAACAAAACGACAAATGGCTTGGAACGACACCCGGTATTTGGGCAAAAGCAGTTGGTTGCAACGGCGACAGAGCAGCAATTATCGATTGGAGCACTACCAATCCGGAAGGATGGGAAAGCGACAAACGCCCTGAAATGAAGTCATTTACCGATGCTATCATCTATGAAGTACATATGAGAGACTTCACCATCTCACCAACTTCAGGAAGTAACTATCCTGGTAAATTTTTAGGCCTCTGCGAAGCAGGAACTACATCTCCTGAAGGCGAAAAAACCGGACTCGACCATTTGGTGGATTTAGGTATTACCCACGTGCAAATTTTACCTATGTACGATTACGGGTCAATAGATGAAACAAAATTGGAGCAAAATAACTACAATTGGGGCTATGACCCTAAAAATTACAACGTACCGGAAGGTGGCTATTCTACCGACCCATATAACCCGAGCGTACGTATCATAGAACTTAAAACCATGATACAGAAATTACACGCAGCAGGAATTCGAGTAATCATGGACGTTGTTTACAATCACACCTTTGTGGGAGCCGACTCTCACCTTAACTTAATGGTACCGGGCTATTTCTACAGAATGAATGCCGATAGTACATGGAGCAATGGATCGGGATGTGGAAATGAAACCGCATCCGAGCGACCAATGATGCGCCGATTCATGGTAGAATCAGTAAAATATTGGATTAACGAATATCACATTGATGGTTTCAGATTCGACCTTATGGGTATCCACGACATAGAAACAATGAAAGCTATCAGAGCCGCAATAGATGAGATAGACCCTACTATATCTATCCATGGTGAGGGCTGGGCAGGAGGTGAATGTGCAATACCGGAAAGTGAACGAGCAGTAAAACAAAATGCCACACAATTTGCACCGATAGCTGTATTCAGCGACAATATACGTGACGGACTTCGTGGCAATTGGATGGATGGCGACAAAGGCGGATTCCTTGTAGGTAATGATTTGGATGAAACAATTAAATTCGGTATTGTAGGTGCAACAAAACACCCTCAGGTAGACTATAGCAACATCATCCATGCTAATGCTCCTTATGCAACAACGCCTGCACAAGTAATTAATTACGTATCTTGCCACGACGACCCTTGTGTAGTAGATAAACTAAAAGCTACACGACCTGAAGCTACTATGGATGAAATAATAAAAATGGACCTACTTGCACAAACAGTAATTTTTACCAGTCAAGGAGTACCATTCATCTATGCAGGAGAAGAAGTACTTAGAGATAAAAAAATGGTGCATAACAGCTATAATTCACCCGACTCTATCAACGAAATAAACTGGAGCAATAAAGCCACATACAATAATGTATACCAATACTATCGTTCACTGATTCAACTACGTAAGAGTCACCCTGCATTCCGTATGAACACCGCTGAAAGCGTAACGGAAAACTTACAATTCATTGAGACAGAACCGGGAATCATAGCATACACTATCAATGCAAAAGAGTGTGGTGACACTTGGTCAAAAATAATGGTAATCTTCAATAGGAATAAAGAGACCAAAACTTTAAACCTTAATGGAGAAACATGGAATATCTGCTTGAAAGACGAAACATTTATGACGGGCCAAGCGCAAAAAGCATCTAACTTCATCACAATAAACCCTACTACAGCAATTATTTTATTTCAAGAATAAATAAATTATATGTTGTACAACACATAAACTTCAGCATCAGCAAAAGTTAATATATTGTGTAGCAGTAAGTACGCATTTTAACTTTAAATAATTTTGCTAATTAGAAAAAAATTCGCACCTTTGCATTATAAAATGCCGAGGTGCGTTTTTGTTTAAAAAAATAGAAGAACCATTCTTTACATTATGAATACCAACAAAAAATTATTGATCGGTTTATTACTGATTTGTATCTTTACAATCGCTTCATACGGACAAGACAGATCTTTAAAAGCCTATGTAATAGGTTTTTATAATTTAGAAAACCTGTTTGACACGATAAATGACCCTAATAAAAACGACGAACAATATCTACCTAATGGCGATTACTCTTGGGGCACATTAAAATACACCAATAAACTGAAAAGAATGTCGTATGCCATTTCTCAAATGCCGAAAAACTTAGCCATTTTAGGTGTATCCGAAGTAGAGAATATTGATGTATTGAATGATTTAGTAAAAGAAGAATCTATTCTGGAAAGAGATTTAAAACCAATATTAGTAGAGGGCCCTGACCGCCGCGGAGTAGACGTAGGATTACTCTATAATCCAAATTATTTCACCCCCACAAACGTAACATCAACACGCATTAAAAGTGAGATACCAAATTTCTACACACGAGATCAACTGTGTGTATCAGGAATATTAGACGGTGAAGAGATACACGTAATAGTGCTTCACTGGCCATCACGAGGAGGCGGACTAAAACGCTCCAATCCACGACGTGCCGATGCGGCAAAAACCACCAAGCATATCTGCGACTCACTATTCAACATTAACCCACAAGCTAAAATAGTAATTATGGGCGACTTGAACGATGACCCAGTAGACGCTTCCGTTACCAAATACCTCGGAGCTAAAGGCACAAAAGACAAAGTCAACCCAATGGAACTATATAATACCACTTACCAACTTTACAAAAAAGGTATAGGGTCGTTAGCATATCAAGATATGTGGAATTTATTCGACCAAATTATTATATCCCACGAATTTTTAGGAAAAGACTATAACACACTAAAATTCTGGAAAACAGAAATTTTCAATAAAGAATTTTTAAAACAACAAGACGGCAAATACAAAGGCTATCCACTTAGAACACACTCCGGCGGAGTATGGACTAACGGCTATAGCGACCACTTCCCAAGTTTGATGTGGGTAGTCAAATACAACTCCTCAACAGAAAATGGAACTGCAATTAAAGCTAAAACAGAAAATAAAACTGAAGCAGAAGCAGAAGTGAAAAATAACCACGAAGAAAAAATCAAACAGCATGAGGAGCTGCATAAAGCTAATAAATAAACAATACTACGGAAGAAGTAGTTGCCGACTGAAAAAACAATATCACAAACTTAATAAACAATAAACTAGCAATTTAGAATGGCAAAAAAAGCAAAATTCCACTTTAATCCCGAAACCCTTTCATTTGAAAGAGTGGAAACGTCTGCACGAAACATTCTAAAGAAAATATTCATTCATCTATTCTCAAGTGCTTTCGTAGGCTTTTTCTTCTTTTTACTATTCTCTTTTTTAATAGACTCTCCGGAAGAAAAACAATTGAGGAAGGACTTGAAAACGATGAAAATCCAATACCATATATTAGATAAAAAAGTAGATCAACTAACCAAAGTATCACACGATTTACAACAACGCGACAACAATCTTTACAGAGTAATATTTCAAGCGGAACCGCTACCTGATTATACCACAGGATATAATCACGATAACGTTTTAATTGAGCTATCCGATAAGAGCAGTACTAAAATTCTTAATGAGACCTCCCACAAAGTGGATATGCTCAGTAAGCAACTTTACTCACAAATCAACTCGTACGATGAGATAGTAGAACTACTTAAAACCAACGAAACAAAATTGCAAAATATCCCGGCTATACAACCTATATTAAATAAAGACTTAACTAGGGTAGCATCGGGATTCGGCTATCGCATCGACCCCGTATATCACACGCGGAAGATGCACACAGGCATGGATTTCACTGCACCGACAGGCACAGACATCTTTGCAACAGGAAATGGTGTAGTAACTTTTGCAGGATGGAAACAAGGCTATGGCAATACGATAATAATAGACCACGGCTTCGGATACGAAACGCTATATGCACACCTAAAGAAAATAAAAGTACGTGTAAGGCAAAAAATAAACCGAACCGACATTATCGGTACTGTAGGCAGTACAGGCAAAAGTACCGGGCCTCACCTCCACTACGAAGTAATTTTCAAAGGGCAGCACGTCGACCCTCTCAACTACTACTTCTTGGATTTATCTCCGGAAGAATACGATAAGATGATACAATTAGCACAGAATGCCGGTCAAGTACTTGACTGAAAACAATTTAATCTAAAGCTATTATGATAGATTATCACAATCTGACTCCTGAGCAAGAACAGGAAATGATAAATAACGAGTTCAAAGCATTACTCAACGACTATGCAGCAACGCAACACAAACAAAAGGTAGAGATAATAACCAAAGCATTTGAGTTTGCAAACAAAGCACACAACGGCACAAAACGTCGAAGCGGGGAACCATACATAATGCATCCACTTGCCGTAGCCCGCATAGTAGTCAACGAAATAGGCCTTGGCTCTACATCTATCTGTGCAGCCTTACTCCACGATGTTGTAGAAGATACCGACTATACATTAGAAGATATTGAGCGCGAATTCAACCCCAAAATAGCCTCTATAGTAAACGGACTAACCAAAATATCAGGAGGTATATTCGGCGATAACGCCTCCGCTCAAGCAGAAAATTTTCGCAAATTAATTCTTACTATCCCCGAAGACGTAAGAGTAATATTGATAAAGATGGCAGACCGACTTCACAATATGCGAACACTAGGTTCCATGCCACCTGCCAAACAATTAAAAATAACAGGCGAAACACAATATATATACGCCCCACTCGCTCAAAGACTAGGTTTTTTCTTAATTAAGACAGAATTGGAAAACCTAAGTTTTAAATACGAGCAACCAAGCATCTACGCAAAACTCGAAAAACAAATACTTCAAGCCACCCCTATGCTTGAAGATTCATTCCAAATATTCATACAACCTATTAAGAAAATTCTCGACAGCTATAACTATCAATACGACATTGTAAAAAGAATAAAATCGCCGTATAGTGTATTCAAGAAGATGCAAACCAAGCATTGCTCTTTTGAAGAGGTATACGATTTATTAGCTGTTCGCATCATACTCAAGCCAAAAGAAGGAGAAAATGAAAAAGCCAATTGCTGGGTAACCTATTCGGCAATAACGAGCATATACACGCCACATCCCGACCGTACAAGAGATTGGATAAACACACCAAAAAGTAATGGCTACGAAGCATTACACGTAACGGTTATGGGTCCCGGAGGAAATTGGATTGAAGTACAAATACGCAGTCAGCGCATGAATGATATAGCAGAACGCGGACTGGCAGCTCATTGGAAATACAAAACAGGAGAAAAAACAGAATCAGACCTCGACCAATGGTTCAAATCGGTAAAAGACATGCTCGACTCAAGCGATTTTACCAATGCTATAGAATTCATGGACACCTTTAAGCTAAACCTCTATTCATCAGAGATTTTCGTATTTACTCCAAAAGGTGACATACATAAGATGCCGGCTAAATCTACAGCCCTCGACTTTGCTTTTGCGCTCCACTCCGACCTCGGCACTCACTGTATCGGAGCTAAAGTAGACCATAAATTGGTTCCTATCAGTTACGAATTACAAAGTGGTGACCAAATAGAAATACTAACCTCTCCAAACCAAAAACCTCAAACGGAATGGCTCGAATTCTGCACGACAAGTAAAGCCAAAGCACACCTGCGTACATACCTAAAAAAAGAACTTAAAGAGTTCACTAAAAACGGACAAGATAAAGTAGAAGAGGCACTTAAAGATGTAAAACAAAAAATTAATGCCACTACCCTACAGCAACTTATCAACCATTACAAAGTACAAAATGCCAACGAGCTCTATTTAAACGTAGGCAATGGTAAAATTAAATTAGACGATGTACCGGTTATCTTTTCCAACCAATCGCAAAGCAAATGGATGAGGATATGGAAATTACAATTCGGAAGTTTCAATAAAAAAGAGGTTGAACAAAACCAAACACCCGTTATCAACAGCAAGAAAACCATACACATCACAGATGCCGACGTAGGTGCCGGATACAAAATCGCCGATTGTTGCCAACCTATTCCGGGAGACAACGTATTAGGATTTATAGATGATAGTGGCACCGTTATTGTTCATAAATGCGATTGCCCTATAGCATTGAAATTACAAGCCAACTACGGCAACCGCATTCTATCGGCAGACTGGGAAACAAAAAGAGTACTATCTTTCCTCACTACTATTGAGATAACAGGAATAGACCAATCCGGTCTTCTCAAACAAATTGTACATATAATAAGCGATGACTACGCCATAAATATAAAGAAAATTAATATCGAAACCACCGATGGCGTATTCAAAGGCACATTGGATATCTACGTATACAGCACAGAAGACATAGATAACTTATGTAGAAACTTGCTCAAAATTAAAGCTTTAAAATCAGTAAAGCGTATTAAATAATTTATGAACAAAATCCGATTACATCGCATCAGCAGCATTTTTCGATTTAAGAAATTCACGAGAAAGCACTATGCTGCATTTATTTCGATGCACAAAGAAGTAACTATCGGCACACTCAAAAGAGCAACTATCGATGCTCAAATGAAAAAGAGCCACTGTTTTATTCAAACATTAAATATGTTTGAACAAAGCATCTGTGCACTTTTTGAAAACGAAAAAGAGAGTGCTGAAAACGGCAATATTCTTGCCATGAATTTGATTTTGTTGCCAATAAGCAACAATGTGACTAACTGCTATCCTGCGTGTAAAACATACCATAGTTTTACAACTATAAATACATCATAGAGAATATACAAAATCACACATTGTATATTCTCTATTTTTATTTAAACCCCAATTGTAAAACTATTAAATTCAACAAAAATGAAAAAAACAATAATATTAAATATTTTACTATCGATAGCAACAATAACATTTGCAAACAACGCATTAACAGAATCAGACACAACATCCAAGCAACTCAAAGAGATATCTATCTCTGCAGTACAAACTAAAGTAGCCAACAATCAACTACACGTAGTAACCGTAATTGACAAAAAAAACATACAAGGAATAACAGCCGAAACGGTAAGTGATTTATTAGAGAATCTACCCGGAGTAGACGTACGGAGCAGAGGAACTAACGGAGTACAAGCCGACTTATCTATGCGAGGAGGCACATTCGACCAAGTAGTAGTTATGATAAATGGAATAAACATTACCGATCCACAAACGGGTCACTATTCTCTTGATTTACCTATAGATGTAAGTATGATAGACCGTATAGAAATACTTCAAGGAGCAAGTATGGAGATATTTGGATTATCAGCCTTTTCCGGAGCAATCAATATTATTACCGGTACGGGAGGTGAGAACACAACCACGGCTTCTGTTTCGGTAGGTGATAATGGCTATATCAACTCCGTGTTAGGCGCTAATTACACCATAAACAACTGGACTCTTGTAGGTTCTGCCTCATACAATCAATCATCAGGCTATATGCATAATACCGATTACAAATTCGGCAACACATTTCTACAAGCAATATATAGAGGCGAAAAAACCGGCACTTTCGATTTACAATTAGGAGGACAGATAAAAGGATTTGGAGCAAACAGCTTTTATTCATTAGCATATCCTAATCAATACGAAGCTACAAAAACCCTCTTAGGCTCATTAAAGTACAACGTAATGATAAAAAGTTTCGGCATAGAAGCATCGGTATACACACGCACACACCAAGACAGATTCGAATTGATACGAGACTATGTAGACGCACCGGCTTGGTATACTAATCACAACCACCACATTGCCACTACGATAGGGGGTAATATCAAAGGAGCTTGGTATTCATCAATAGGAAAAACAAGTGTAGGAATTGAACTACGCAACGAGAGAATAATTTCGAACGTATTGGGTGAACCAATGGAAGAGACTCGACACGTACCCGGACAAGCAGAAGATGTAGTATTTACACATAGCAAAAATCACTTGAATATAAACTACTTTCTTGAACAGAGTTTCTATGTAAAAAAATTCTCTGCCTCAGTAGGAGCCTCAGGAAATTACAATACGATGTTTAAAAACAATTTTGCCTTCGGAGCCAATGTAGGATACCAATATGTACAAGGAGGAAATGTATTTGCATCTGTCAATCGCTCTTTACGTTTACCAACATTCACCGATTTATATTATAAAAGTGCAACACAACAAGCCAATCCCGACTTGAAAGCTGAATCAAGTATAACCACAGAAGTAGGTATCAACTACAACAATTACGGCTTCAGCGCGCACTTAAGTGCATATTACAGAGTAGGTAACAATATCATAGACTGGGTAAAAAAGCCGGAAGATGAAAAATGGATATGTCTTAATCACAGCCGTGTAGATGCCATGGGAGGAGAAGTAGCCATCGCGTATCATTGGAACAAATGGATACCAAAAGCAGAAATCACATACAGCTATTGCCATTTAAACAAAGAAGCAGGAGAATATTTATCCAAGTATGCCCTTGATTATTTAAAACATAAACTCACATTACTATTAGAGCACAAAATATACAAAGGCTTCGGAGCATCATGGCAATTCTCTTTCCAACAACGTAATGGAGAGTACACTAATGTAGAAGGCGTTGTAGAAAAATACAATCCTGTATGTTTACTCGATGGAAAAATATTTTGGCAAGGTAAAAAAATCAGATTATTTGTAGAAGCAACAAATATTACCAATAGTAAATATTACGATTACGGAGGTATACTCCAACCGGGAATATGGGCTAAAGGAGGTATTGTTGTAAAAATATAAGCCTCAACCATTAAATAAAACAACTGTATTTAATATATAAATATCGCCCTCAATTTCTACTGATAATACAGCATTGAAATTGAGGGCGCATTATATTATTGCTATTCAGTAAGGCTCAAAAAGACACATCAAAAAACACAAAAAAAAATTAAAAATACACCTATTTTCCTTGCACATGTAAATTATTATAGTTAACTTAGCAGTGAGTTTAGTAAGTCTACACTTCATCACATCTTAAAGGACACTTGAACAAGTTGTCTTCTACAATAAAACATCACTATAACTCATTTATATTCAATTAATTAAATAAAACATAAGCATGTAATTTTTTATCATAAAAAGTATAGAAATAGTAACAACTTAAAAGTTGCACCCGAAACGAAATTAGGGGAAAAATATGAAAAAACTAGTTTTATTTTCGTTTAGTCTTGTACTTGTCATGATTGTATTACAAGGTTGTCCATGGCATAATTGCCCTCCAGAACCAAAAGACGAGATTAATTGTTTCCTTTCTAATTATGACACCATAAATATTACAAGTATCGACTACATAGATGGTAGCAAATTTACTCACGTATTTAATCCATCCGACTATGTACAATATATCGCATGGGTGAGTTTAGAAGGTACACAATACGAAGATTGTGACAATAATTTGTACATCCAAAAAAACACCAATCATGGTATAACCTACTATATTCTTACTGAGCTGCTTTATGTAAATGGTGAAAAGACTTCAATAAGAGCTTTATTTAATAATATTAAAGATTCCACTATTGTAACCACTAATGAAGATGGCACAACAGAGACTTCTGTTATTAGGATAAACAATAACAAATACGATTTTCAAGAACTCGTAACACAATTTCAAAGCAAATACCCTAATTACATCCTTTGTTTAAACGATACTAATATGCATGTAGTACGTCCTGTAAAATTTCATTTAGACAAAGAACCTAAATATCCAAGTATTACACTTACAGAAAAACAATAATATTACTAACATTTTTTAGTTGCGCTCGACACAAACAAGAGTAATTCATTATGAGAAAATTATTATACCTATTAGCGACGGTTACTGTATCACTTTTAATGGTAAATTGTGGAGGATTAAATGGTCCTTATAGTAGTAAAAATTTACAAAAAGTGTTACCACCAAAAAACTATAATACAACTATCACAGAGGTTGTTAATGCTATATACGGCAAAAGCAAAGACGAAGCCATAAAAATAATGAAAGGATATGACTTCTGTGAATGCTCTCAAATTCCTGATATGGAACAAGATCCGGATTTAACTTATTTCGTACCTAACAAATATAAAGACTTTATAGATTATATCAATAGATTTTATGGTGAGGGAGATGCTGAAGTAATCAAACAGATGGAAAGTGATTTAGCCGAAATATCTAATGAAACTTGGCCAATGAACCCTATTGTTGTTATTGCCATTTTTAATAATAGTCAATCCTTTGGAGCCTATATGCCTATAGACATAAACGACTATTTTGACCAAGTACAACTAAACGTCAATTGGCTATACGACAATATGGACAAGAAAATATGGAATTATTGGGTAGGAGGTATCTACTATTTATTATCCAATGGTGATGAAGATGAGCAACAGTATTTAGAGGGAGCAGGTTTCCCTTCCGGATATTATCCTACTCACTCTGATTACGTTAACAGCGTAAACGCTTTAAAAAGCAAAAATCCTATTGAGACTATTATAGAAGAGAATTGTGCCGTTATAGACATGGTAACGGAAGAGGCTAAAGATGCTTATTACTTCAATGCATCAAAAGATAATGACGGTTATATGATAATATATTACAGTCGTTGCATCGATGATTTTGAAGAATAAAATATAACAAACGATAAATTCTATAATATCGAGCCATAACGATAAGGGGTTATACGAAACAAACGTGTAACCCCTTATTATATAAATCGTATTACACATAAGCACAATGATAAATATCGGCTCAATCTCGGCATAAGAAGAATAATAGACAAACCATATTGATTATTCAAACGTTTTTTGTAACTTTGCAAGATAAACAGAATAGAAAATACCTAATATGAAAAAAACGATTTATTTCTTGCTGATAATTACTACGATACTCAATATCAGTTGCAAATCAGATAACAACACTTTTAAACCTAATGTATCGGGTGCCGCATTTGAAGTGTTATGGATAATTGAAGACAGCATATATAAATCTCCAGCCGGAGAAACTTTATTTAATATTCTACAATCTCCGGTAGAACATCTGCCTCAAGCAGAACCTCAATTTCAAATATCCAGGCTACAACCTGCTTTATTTGATAATCTACTAAAAACTACAAGGAATATTGTTATTGTCGACGTTAACGACACAAAATATACCACACCGAAAATACACTTAAACAGGAGTATTTGGGCAAACTCTCAAGCAGTAGTGACTATCACAGCCCCGGACACAAAATCTTTAGATGCTGCGTTGCAAAAAGCCGGTCACAGAATAATAGATTTCATTGTAAAAGCAGAGCGTGAAAGAATGAAATCGTATTATTTAAGTAATTTAAACAAAGAGGCTTTATCTCTCGTTTACAAACAATTCGGATGTAACATTGCTATTCCAACATCACTAAACAAATATATTGATGGAGAAAATTTCTTATGGATTACCAATGGCAGTAGCACTATAAGGCAAGACTTTATTATCTACTCGGTGCCATACACATCCAAAGAGCAACTTACGCACGAAGCTATACTAAATCGCAGAGACTCTGTATTTAAAGTAAATGTAACGGGCGGAATAGAAGGTTCTTATGTCGGAACAGAGTACAGATATTACCCTCCGGAAACAAAAGAAGTTAATATCGGAGGCGCATGGGCAGCCGAAACCCGCGGTTTGTGGCGAATGAACAACGGAGAAATTATGGGCGGTCCGTTCGTTTCCATAACCCGTATTGATGAATTAAACAAGAAAATAATAACGGTAGAAGGATTTGTATTTGCACCGGGCTATAACAAGCGCAACCCGCTACGTCAGATGGATGCTATGGTATATTCATTACTTCTACCACAAGAGATAAATCAAGTAACAGTAAATGTTTCTACAAAAACAAAATAATTATGGAACAAAAGCTAAAGATAGGAATTACACAAGGTGATATCAACGGCATTAGCTATGAAGTTATTCTAAAGGCTCTTGCCGACCAACATATTCAGGAGCATTGCACTCCAATAATATACGGCTCTGCTAAGGCGGCAAGTTTTCATAAAAAATCATTAGGAATCGACAGCTACACAATCAGTGTATCTCGTTCAGCTCAAGACGTCAACCCTCACAAAATCAGCATTATAAATACTTCAGAAGAAGAACCGAAAGTAGACCTGGGGCAGGCAACTCCCGAAGCCGGAAAATCAGCATTTGATGCACTGGAAGCCGCCACAAAAGATTTATTACAAGGCAATATTGATGCAATAGTTACCGCACCAATAAATAAAGCCAGTATACAAAGCGAACAATTTCACTTCCCCGGTCACACCGAATACCTTGAATCCAAAACAGACAATGAATCTTTGATGATTTTGGCTTGCGACAGTTTGAGGGTAGCCCTCGTTACTACACATACTCCGATTTCAAAACTTGCAGGAGAAATAACTGAAGATAAAATACTGAACAAATTACGTCTATTAAACAAATCCCTACAAGAAGACTTTAATATCATTCGTCCCCGAATAGCCGTATTAGGTCTTAATCCTCATGCCGGAGATAAAGGCCTACTCGGAAAAGAAGAATTAGAAATTATCAAACCAGCTATTGATAAAGCTCTGGAAGAAGATATAGTATGCGTAGGTCCACTTGCTGCTGACGGGCTATTCGGCTCTGGTAATTTCAAACATTACGATGCCATTTTAGCTATGTATCACGACCAAGGGCTCGCTCCTTTCAAAGCTCTATCCGGGGATAGAGGTGTAAATATAACTGCGGGTTTACCTTTTGTAAGAACTTCTCCTGCACATGGTACAGGTTACGACATCGCAGGTAAAAATATTGCTGATGAACTTTCTATGAGAGAAGCTATTTACACTGCCATTCACATAGTTAAAAACAGGAAAAACTTTGCTGAAATTCATGCAAACCCTCTCCCATATCCAAAACCGGAAGAGCGTAAACCGAAAGAAATAAAACCTTTCGACCCTTCTATTTTTGATAATAACGAAGAAAAAGACACTAAAAAAACAGAATAAAACACTCCTCAGTTTATGGTGGTTAAATATATCATCAACTATCTCTTGCGCGATAACTCACTATCTCATTTAGTGGGGTATTGCACAAAAGATTGTTGTGATAAATACAAAGTAATTATTATCCCATCAGATTTTTTCAACCCCGATATTTTCGGTACGAAAAAATCCATTCCTCAATTGCCTTTACAACAAATAAAAGGAACTCCCGTATTATATGGAAAGCCGTTAATAGAAAAAGTAAACGACACTATAGTTTGCCATTCCGACATCATAGCATCTACATTTTTCATGATTTCACGCTATGAAGAGTATCTCTTTCCGGAAAGTAACCTTGATATACACGGCAGATACATAGGATCTACATCATTCGCAGCCAAAGCCAATATACTCTTCCGCCCTATTGTAGACGAATATAGTAAATTTCTCAGAGACTTACTCAAAGAATCAGGCGTTAACGTACCTCCAATTAATGCTAAAACAAATATATACCTAACGCATGATGTAGACACACTAACTCTATATCGCCGTTTGAGAGGTGCATTAGGTGGAATACGACGAGCCATTAACGGCAAAGGTCCTGACACAATAACTTCCGTATTCAACTCCATCAAAGATATTGAAACCGACCCTGCATTTACTTTTTCCGACATCATCGAAGCGGACAGTCGCATTCCAGATGCAAAGAAGATATATTTTATTAAAGCAGCAAAAAAAGTAATCGGTTTTGACTACCCGGGATATAGCTTAAACGACAAAGACTTCAAGTATTTCTCATCAAAAGTCTTGAAAGAAAATACTTTTTTCGGACTTCACACCAGTTACCAAAGCGGGGCTAATATAAATCTCGTACATTTTGAGCACCACAAGCTACAAAACGCAATTACAGAAAAACTACGCTACAACAGATGGCATTATCTACGCATTCCGAATGCCACAGATATGAACACACTTTATGAAAACGGAATAGAAGAAGATTTCTCTGTTTGCTACGCAGATATAGTAGGTTATAGATTAGGAACAACACGGGCAGTGAATTATATCAATCCCGCAACCAAAGAGGTCTCAGAGCTCATTCTACATCCGCTTTCTATAATGGATGCTACGCTTAGCAATTATATGAACCTGCCTTTTGACGAAGCATTATCTCTTTGCCAACAAACTATCGACACTATAAAATACTATCAAGGTGACATCTGCCTACTTTGGCACAATACGTCATTCAATCCGCAATCTTACCATAAAGAATTATACAACAAGGTGATAGATTATTTATTATGAAAAAAATACTGATTATCACTGACGCACTTACTCGCCCTCTGTATAACGTGAGAACAAAATTCTTATGTGACACACTTATCAAACAAGGAGTTGAGGTAACTTGGATTACGGAAAAATATCAAGAAATCCCTTTTAACATAAATTGCAATTTCATACAAATACCATTCTATAAACGGAGTGGCATAACAAGAAAAGTAGAATGGCTAATCAAAAGCACTCTATCTGTACTTTTCGACTATAAAAACAACTATTTCACAAAAAAGATACTATCCGTCACTAAACGAGAAAAATACGACATCGTGTTTTGTAGCACATTTCACACTTTCGGATTAAAAAGTGCGTATACAGTAGCTAAAAACAAGAATATACCTCTACATATAGATTTACGCGATATTGCAGAGCAATGCAACGCAAATATTTACAGTACAAAATTAGCTCAGCACAATATTATAGGGAATTTATATAGAAAAATAAATATAATAAGAAGAAACAACATTCTGAAAAAAGCCGACTCCATCAGTAGTGTTTCGGAATGGCACGTAAATTTCTTAAAACAGATTAACACAAATAGTATATTGATATACAATGGTTTCGACAAAGAATTATTTCGATTTTCGCCCCAAAAAACCGATTTCTTTGACATTGTATACACAGGTCGTTGGTACGGACATATTATGCAAGACCCTACCCTTATTTTTTCCGCATTACAAGATATCATTTCAAACAAACTCATTCCAAGCAATATTTTACGAATAGTGTGGTATACAAATACCGACATGCATAGGGCATTGCTTGAATATGCAAAAAAATTCAACCTTCAAAATAATATTATTGTTCATGAATATGTAGATAGAGCATTAATTCCGAGCATTTTACTTGATAGCAGCATTTGCCTCGTTCTATCGAGCAACGACACACAAGGGATAATGACAACAAAAGTCTACGAAGCTTTGGGATGCGAGAAACCCATTCTTTGCACAAATTGCAGTAACGGAGAGCTCTATAATCTGATTATGAATACACATTCAGGCTTGGCAACAACATCAAAAAATGAGACAATAAACTTTATTACATCTCAATACTCAGTTTGGCAAAAAAGCCGTTATACACATGCTGAATCAAACAATACAGAATTTTATTCTCGACAATATCAAACCTCATTATTAATTGAACATCTAAAATCACTTTGTACAAAATGAGAAATGCTGCACTTGTAGACATCTGTGGAACACTCTTTTACTCCAACACCACTTTCGATTTTTTAGATTATTACATCAAAAATCCGGAATACCTACGTCTTCGAAATAGGATGAAAAACAGACTGCTTTTAAAGGCAAACAATATCATATACCGTATATTCCACTACGATTATTTCCGCGTAAAAGCTTTATCACACCTAAAAGGAATGCGAAAAGAGGTATTGGAAGAGATGGCAGAAGAATTTTATCACAATTACCTGACACCACGAAAAAACAAAATAGTATGGGATAAAATTTCAGAAATAGAAAACAAAGATATACCTATAATACTCATATCCGGCACAATATCGCCCATAGCAGAAAAAGTAGCTGAATATATGAATTGCTCTGAAATATCTACATCATTGGAATATAATAACGACATATGTACCGGCAGAATAAAAAAAGACAACCTCAGAAATAAGAGGAAATCTTTACTACAAAAAAACATTTATGCGCCTTACTCACTGATTATCACCGATAATATTGCAGACTACAAACTATTTAAATACGCAAAAGAGGTTATCGTAATCTGCTATAATAATAAAATTAGATGGAGATGGCTAACCAAGTATTGTAAACAAAAAATCACATTCTATGAAGAAGGAAACAGAAAGTTTACAAGGTGAAAAATTTTTATCTACCCTGATAATACCATTTAAATACCTATTTGAAATACGATTACAAAAGTCGTATTCAAAATTACTATCTTGGCTGATATTACATTTTTTCCCGATAATGTATTGGGTATTAATTTTCGGTTGCTACATTATTTATAGCACACCGGCAACAACATTTTCGGAGAACACAAAAGCGGAGAACTTGATTATATTTTCCATTTCTTTTATCTTATTTTCTATTTCACACTATTACCTATACGAATTCGGATATATTCATAACGATATAAAAGCGGCAGAAAAAGACAAAATGTCAATTCGACTTGAAGATTGGCAACTCACCGCCGCAAAAAAATATTACAATGTTGCCCTATATTCTCACCTTCTACCACATATAATTGGGTTTGCAATATTGCTACTATCAAAAAATTTCAGGAGCATAATGTTAATACCATACATAGTAGCAGTAATAACATCTTATTTGAGCCACATCTTATTTATAATCTATAACACAACGCCATATAAACAACGCGTATATATCTACCCCGGATTGCAAATACTGAAATATGTAACCCCGATAATATTACTATTTTCTACTAATCCATTTTATAATACCATTATAAATAGTGACATTCTAAACTTATCCTTATCTTTTGAAAGTAATATATTGATATTATTAGTTTTACTATTTATCACATATCCACTTGAAATAAGTATAGAAAGATTTTCAATGCCGGCAAAACGATATAAAGCAATAAGCAAACTAATTCCGGATGAAGAATCAAAAAAACGATTTAGAATAAACTATTACATAATAATACTTATCATCTGCATCACTACCGGTATATTACTAAACATCAATACATTAGAATACAAATCAACAGGTATTTGGCTTATAGTCAAAAAAACAGTACTATATTATTTACCTATAATTATTTTACTGATATACAGAATATTAATATTAAAGAGAGTAAAATATCATAACTAATGACATAATGGCATAAAATATCATTACTCATCAAATAGCACCGATATGGCACACTATTTGATAGATGCTATAATGAACAATAAGTTCGTAAACTGAATAAATAAAACAAATAAAAAAATAATAACTATGAACGTAAAACCATTAGCAGACAGAGTATTGATATTACCTGCACCTGCAGAAGAAAAAACAATTGGTGGCATTATCATTCCTGATTCAGCAAAAGAGAAACCACTAAAAGGAAGTGTTGTTGCAGTTGGAAACGGCACAAAAGATGAAGAAATGGTATTAAAAGTAGGCGACACTGTACTTTATGGCAAATATGCAGGTACGGAAATAGAACTTGATGGTGAAAAATACATCATCATGCGCCAAAGTGATGTATTAGCAATAATCTAATTTTTAGGAGGAACAACAATGGCAAAAGAAATAATTTTTGACACAGAAGCCCGCGAAGAATTAAAAAAAGGGGTAGACGAACTTGCAAATGCAGTAAAAGTAACATTAGGCCCTAAAGGACGTAATGTAATTATCGAGAAGAAATATGGTGCACCTCACATTACAAAAGATGGTGTAACAGTAGCAAAAGAGATTGAGCTTGATGATGCAAGACAAAATCTCGGAGCACAGTTAGTAAAAGAAGTGGCATCCAAAACGGGAGATGACGCAGGTGATGGTACTACAACAGCAACTGTGCTTGCACAATCAATAGTAGGAGTTGGCCTTAAAAACGTCACAGCCGGAGCCAACCCAATGGACTTGAAACGTGGTATCGACAAAGCCGTAGCAACAGTAGTTGCAAGCATTAAAAAGCAAGCTCAAGAAGTTGGAGACAACTACGATAAGATTGAGCAAGTAGCTACTATTTCGGCAAATAATGATGCCGTTATTGGTAAACTCATTGCAGATGCAATGAAAAAAGTATCTAAAGACGGAGTAATCACAATTGAAGAAGCCAAAGGAACTGACACTACCATTGACGTAGTAGAAGGTATGCAATTCGATCGTGGCTATATATCTCCTTATTTCGTTACAAACACAGAGAAGATGGAAGTAGATATGGAAAAACCTTACATCCTTATCTACGACAAGAAGATATCAAACTTAAAAGAGTTATTGCCAATATTGGAGCCTGCAGTACAATCAGGACGTCCGTTACTTATCATTGCAGAAGATGTAGATTCAGAAGCTCTAACAACCCTTGTAGTAAACCGCTTACGTGCCCAACTTAAGATTTGTGCTGTTAAAGCTCCGGGCTTTGGTGACCGTCGTAAAGAGATGCTCGAAGACATTGCAATTCTTACCGGTGGTGTAGTGATATCAGATGAAAGAGGTATTCAACTTGAGCATGCTACATTAGATATGCTCGGTACTGCAGAACGCATCACAGTAACAAAAGACAACACAGTAATTGTAAACGGAGCCGGCGAAAAAGAAGCTATTGCAGCAAGAGTTAATCAAATTAAATCTCAAATAGCTGCAACAACATCAGATTACGATCGTGAAAAACTTCAAGAAAGATTAGCCAAATTGGCAGGTGGCGTTGCAGTATTATATGTAGGAGCCGCATCTGAAGTTGAGATGAAAGAGAAAAAAGACCGCGTAGACGATGCCTTAAGTGCAACACGAGCTGCAATAGAAGAAGGTATTGTTCCTGGTGGAGGTGTAGCATATATTCGCTCTATCAAAGATTTGGAAGGACTTAAAGGCGAATGTGACGATGAGCAAACAGGTATTGAAATAGTAAAACGTGCTATAGAAGAACCACTTCGTCAGATTGTCTTTAATGCCGGAAAAGAGGGTGCAGTAGTAGTACAAAAGGTAAAAGAAGGCGAAGGAGACTTTGGCTACAATGCACGTTTTGATCGCTACGAAGCAATGCTCGCAGCCGGAGTAGTAGACCCTGCAAAAGTTGCACGTGTAGCTCTTGAAAATGCCGCATCAATAGCCGGTATGTTCCTCACTACCGAATGCGTAATTACTGACAAGAAAGAAGAAAATCCTGCTCCTGCAATGCCTGCTATGGGCGGCGGTATGGGCGGTATGATGTAATCCGTATTCTACCTACATAATATAACAAAAAAGCGTATGCCGTATAAAAACGGCATACGCTTTTTTTAAGCCACAGAAAAATAAGGGAAATAAATAAAGACTTCCCTTATTTTTCTTGCATTGGAAACATATATTAAGCAATTACGCTTGCTCGTCCAATATCTTCTTTGCTAAATCCAAAATAGTAGTATCATCAAGCATCACCATACCACCATCAGGACCCGGTTCGATATGAACACCACATCCACTACCACTCTTGTAATTTTGTCCACCAAAATAATTACGAACAGTATCGGCAGTTAAACCTAATTCATCGGCAATGCGTTGCATACTACCATCAGGAAGAGAATCTTTGATTCTACGTAATTCGTTAAATGTTATTGTTTTTGTCATGACTAATAGGTATTAGAATGAGTAAATATTCGTTGTAATTTTAATGCTTTAAATTTACGCATAAAATTCTTAAGGACAAAATATTTTCAAAGGAATTTTCAAAAAAAATTTCACAATAATATTACATAGATTTTCAAGCACTTAAAAGATTATCAACCCTTCAATTCAAAAAAAAATTAAAGAAAAAGGACCTTATTACTTCAAAAAATCAAATCAAAAAGAAATATTATAGCGCAATTTATCACATACACTACAAAAAACATGGAAATCTTAGTCTGTGATAAAGCTTTTTTAATTGGCAATTTAAGCTTTTTAGAAAGCAAAAAATACAATTTATATAATATCAAAGCAATGATAATTCCAACAACAGCTCCACATAAAACATCCCCGAAATAATGTACTCCGAGGTAAATACGAGTATATGAATTAATCATAGCCCATAGGAAAATAGTAAAAGAAAAGAGCCAATTTTTAATCACCAAAGAAAGAAATAATGCAATAGCGAACGAATTTGCCGCATGCGAGGAGACAAAACCATACAATCCACCAACATAACCATTTACCGTATGTATCTGACCTTGTATTTCTACATTATGAGTTGGTCGTTCTCGACACACAAGTGGCTTTATCACTGACGATGACAGCTGGTCGCTACACAATACTATAAGCGCAACAAAAGCCAAGATATAAAACATCTTCGCTCCACATTGCTTATATAAAGAGTACAAAAGATATGTAAAAAAAGGTATCCATACCCACGTTTTTGAATAAAAAAAGATAAAATTATCCAAACCTTGAGTATGGAAACCATTTAAAAACAATGTCAATTGAATATCTAAATCTATTAAATAGTCAATCATACAATCAAATATTTTCTATATCTGAAGTAGGCAACCACCCTACTCTACCATCAGCGATAGAAACTTCACTCCATCCGGAGAGTTCTTGTTTCACATTTACTTTTGCGCCTTCGTGCAAATTGAACATATCAGTTCCGCTAATATCCGGTGAACTTTTCAGCGTTACACTACCGGACATCACAATGGCATAACTATTATTCAATATCTTATTTTTCGTATAAAAAGAGTACGTAAACGAAACAATGGCAATAAATAGAGACAAAAGTGCGGTAAAGAATGCCGTTTTTCTAAGCCATAAAATTCTACCAAAAAGATAGATAAGAAGGAATATTAAAACGAGAACGAAAGCTATGATACTGATATAAGCCCACACATTGGAATTAAACCAATTTCCCATCGACATCAACCATTTCTTGGCAAAAAAAGGTTGTATTTCGTCTATTTTATCTCTTTGAGTAGAGTAAGCAAACTGCAAATTATTTTTAATATCGGCATTAGACGGGTCTAACTGCAAAGCTCTTTCATAATATAGTATCGCCTTACCCAACTGATTTGTTTTAAACAAAGCATTAGCATAGTTATAATAAAGTGGGGCAGACTCGCCAAACTCACATATTTGCGCGTAGATATCTACAGCCATTTCATACTGCTGTTCGGAATAATATTTCTCAGCCTGCTTCCATAGCTTTTCGGAACTTTGTTGTGCAAATACTACCGTAGTACCGAAAAGGAATAAAAAAGATATAATCGATATTAACTTAATATATTTCATAATCATTACTTTTTAATAGTACTTTCTAAAGAGGATATTAATTTTGCCGTATCGGCATAAATTCTTTCCATAGCGGCATCGGTATTAGGAAGTGGAGCGTAACGTTCGAATTCACAATCATGTAAAAGACTAATGAATTCGTTAATATTCTCTTCCGGAACATTAGACGATCTTAATTGCTCCTCTATATTCTCTTTATTTAATTCAGAGAGTGATATAGAGAGTTTGTCGGAAATATAGCCCCACATTACTCTTAATACTTCATCATAAAAGGCATCTTTTTCTCCTTTATTCATTTTTTCACAAGCAACTTTCAAGCGTTTCTTAGCCACTTTATTTGCTTTTTTATTTCTCATCAGAGCCACATTGGCATTATTTTTTGCCTGTTTTCTAAAGAAGAATATTAAAGCAACTACTATGACGAACGGGATAATGTAGCACATCCAGAATAGGAGAGAACCGGCAAAGAATTGATTTGGGAGTTGAAGAGCGCCCATATCCGTCTTGATATACCTTATATCGGTAGCCAAATCATCTACATTTACTTGGTTATTTACATTACGGGCAACTACCTGTTGTGAAGAGCCTGTTGAATTTGGATTTTTAGCCACCTTAAAATTGATATTTCCGACTTCTATAGTCTTGTAAGACTTTGAATTAGTATCATAAAACGACAAAGTAGTAGCAGGAACAAAGAATTCGCCATCGTGGCGTGGAACTACAAAAAATTCTATTGTTTTAGTTCCTTCCATACCTCTATCGGTCAACTTAAAGTTGTTAGATACTTTAGGTTCGTAAGTTTCGAAATCGGCAGGGAATTTTAACTCCGGAGTTTTTAAAAGTTTAAGATTACCAAATCCGGAGAAAGTCAGTGTGATAGTAATAGGGTCGTCTGCAACAACCTCAGTAGCACTAACATTCTGATTTACATTCAAATTACCCACCACACTGCAGAAAGAAGCAGGTACCGGCGTAGGCAATGCGTTTACATCTATTACAGCCTTCTTAGTTTTTAATGCTTTATTAACCGATTGATAAGAACCGAAGAAATCATCAAAAATACTACGGGAGCGGCGTTGTACCGGAACGTCAACAACAACCTCACAATCGGCTGGCTCGACAACTACCTGACCGCTTTTTTGAGGGAATAATAAAGATTTCTTCAACTCATATACATAGTAATTCTTATTATTGTATTGCTCAATAGTAGAATTAATATTCTGCATATCATAATCTTGAGAGAAGCAATTTTTAATTTCCGGATAATTAACGGAGCTAATACCGCGAAGTTGTAAAGTAGAATATATTTTATAAGATACGCAAATAGCCTCTTGCTCCATAACTTTTACTTTAGATAGTTGGGTACGGAAAAAGAGATTATCGGCAGAGAGAGAAGTATAATTTTGGTTACTGTTACCGCCTTGTTGTCCTTGTGGTTTGGATTTATCCTGAGCAATAACGGTAATATCTATAGCATTAGAGTAATACTTCTGTTTATCGACAGTGATAGAAGCCGGATTAATAGTATACTTACCCTCTTTCACCGCACTAATAGTGTAAGTATATGTGATTTTGCGAGAAGAGGATACTTTACCATTAATGAATTGAGTAGAAGAACTGGTAGAAGTATATGGACCAGCCAATACTTCAAATCCTTTAAACTCAGCTACTTTTAAATTCTGACCATCTGCATTGACTACAAATTGGAGTTGGAATGGTTCGCCTACGACAACTGTAGTACTTTGTACATTAGCAGTAAACTGAACATTGTCAGCCGCATAAATATACAAAGAGGTAAAAGCACAGACTAATATTAAAATAAACTTCTTCATAATCTAATAATTACCAATCTTTTTCAACTTTAGAAGAGTTTCGTTTTTGTTGTTGTAACTTTTTCAATTTCTCTTGAGTTTCCTTCTCATCTTGTTGGATAGCTTCAAGTATTTGCTCCGCATTTTCTTTAGACATAGAGTCGGAGTTTTGCTGTTGCTGTTGCTGTTGTTGCTGTTGTTGCTCCTGATTCTTGTCTTGTTGCTGTTGCTGTTGTTGCTGATCCTGTTGATTTTTATCATCTTTAGAATCTTGCTGTTGCTGTTGTTGCTGTTTCAAAAGATGTTTTGCATAAGCCAGATTATATCTGGTTTCATCGTCATTAGGATTATTTTTAAGAGCCTCTTTATAAGCCGAAATCGACTCTTGTATTTTATTTTCTTGTAGCAAAGAGTTACCCAAGTTATGATAAGAACTAGCCAATCGTTGTTTATCATCACCGGCAAGAGAGATAGCTTTTGAGAATTGTTCTGCAGCATCGGAATATTTTTCTTGACGATAGAGAGCGTTACCAAGATTAAAATTAGCAGAAAAGCTGGACTTATTTTTTTCCAAGCCTTTTCTGTACTCCACTTCCGACTCTACAAATTTCTCATTTTTATACTCTTTATTTCCTTTGTTTACGAATTTACTCTCTTTTTGAGCAAACGAAGGAATTACAAAAAAGAGAGCAAACACGAGGGCAATATATTTTTTCATAATCAGAACCATTTAATTTTGTTTAGGCGATTATTTTGACGGTTAAGGATAAAGAATTCTATTATCAGCAATACCAGAGCAATCCAAGCGAAGACGAAGAATTGCTCGTCATAAGCGGCAAAATTTTTGGAAGAGATTTCACCTTTTTGCATATCGTCAATCTCTTTCATAATTGTACGAAGGGCTATATTTGAATTGTCGGCACGTACATAAACACCATTTCCGGCTGTAGCAATTTGAACGCACATATTCTCGTTCAACTTAGTAAGCACTATATTACCCTCTTTATCTTTAAGGAAAGAGGCTCTACTATCGAGCGGGATAGGAGCACCATTTGGGCTACCGATACCAACAACGTTAACATAAATGCCTTTATCAAAAGCGGCTTTAGCAGCTTTAACAGCATCATCTTCATGATTTTCGCCATCTGTAATAACGATAATAGATCTACCCACGCCACTCTCTTCTTCAGGGAAGCATTTAGTAGCCAACTCGATAGCAGCGCCTATAGCGGTACCAGGGCGAGGAACGGTATTGGTATTTATTGTAGACAAAAACATTTTTGCAGAAACATTATCAGTAGTCATAGGCAATTGCACAAAGGCATCACCTGCAAACACCACCATACCTACCTTATCTTCAGTCATTTTATCTATTAATTTCGACAGCATCAACTTGGCATTATCCAAGCGCGAAGGGGTAACATCCTGCGAAAGCATAGATTTAGAAACGTCGAGAACGAACATCACCTCCACGCCTTCTGTTTTACTATCTTCAACTTTTGTTCCCATTTGAGGTCTCGCAAGTGCAACAATCATAAGCACTAAGACTACTACTAAAAAATAGAATTTGACGTAAGGTCGGATAGTAGAAACATTAGGCATTAACGAAGCCAAAAGGCTTGGATTACCGAACGATTTCAGACGTTTCTTTTGAATATACATTCCTAAATGAAATAGCAATACGAGTATCAATATTGCTATTAGACAATAGAACATATTCGGGTTTTCAAATCGAAACATAAGTCATTATCTGTTTTTAATCGATTGCAATTTGATTTTAGAGTTGCGTTTTTTAGGATATACATAATATTTTGCCACTGTAGGAGAAGGGGCAACATTAACTTTTTTCTTATAATTAGGCAAGAACGACACCACTGTTTTTATAGGAGCATAAGTAGTATCGGCAAAAATTATTTGCACAGGGGCTTGAGCTAAGTAAATACCTTTGCACACCACTCTGGATTTCGGTTTATTATTCACTTGATAACCGGATACTCTTACTGTAAACTGAGCGCTATCCGGCGAAATAATCAAAAGAGTATTGGAATAAGATTGAGCTGAAACTGAGCATACTAATATTCCAACGCATAATAGTAATAATAATTTCTTCATTTACAAATAAATATTAAGGTAAACGACGTAATATTGTAGATTTTAAAAGTACTTCAAGAATAAGAGCAATAAAAGCACACAAGAGGAAAGGGAAGAACTCTTCGCTCTTTGTATTATATTCATTTACACGGAGTTTGGTTTTCTCCAATTGATCTATTTCTTGGTATATAGCTCTTAATTTGTTAGTATCGGTTGCACGGAAATAGCTACCTCCGGTTTGGTCGGCAATGGCAGTAAGTGTTTTCTCGTCTATATCGACTTCGATATCATTATAGACAATACCCATTGGAGTTTTGAAAGGATAAGGAGCCACACCCATTTTTCCGACGCCGATAGTATACACTCTGATACCGAAAGTCTTAGCCATTTCGGCTGCAGTAAGAGGAGCAATTTCTCCACGGTTATTAGTACCATCGGTAATAAGGATAATAACTTTTGATTTAGCTTGACTATCTTTAATACGTCCGATAGCATTTGCCAAGCCGAGGCCGATAGCTGTACCATCTTCAATTAATCCATATTCTACGCTCTGTACCAAATTCATGAGAGAGGCATGGTCGGTAGTAAGAGGACATTGTGTAAAGCTCTCTCCTGCAAAAAGCACAAGACCTATATTATCATTCGGGCGACCGGCAATAAATTCCAAAGCAACGGACTTGGCAGCCTCCAATCTATTTGGTTTCAAATCTTCGGCGAGCATAGTACCGGATATATCTACAGAAAGCATAATATCAATACCCTCTGTAGTCTCGGAGCGATGAGTATTACTAAATTGAGGACGAGCTATAGCTATTATCAACAAAGAAATAGCAACACATCTCAATAAGAAAGCGAAATGGAAAAGCCATATTTTCTTTGTCTTAGGTAATTTATTGAATGCACCGGTAGATGACACTTGCAGAGTAGCATCTGTTTTAAACTGCTCATAAATGTACCATACCAACATAGGTATAAGTAGCAGTAGCAACCAAAGATATTCCGGATTACGAAAAGTCATAATAATAATTTATTTAATCAACACTTTCTTGATTTGCGTTCGATTTATCTTCATTAGTGACCGACGCATCATCGGAAGTCGTATTTTCTTTGTTATCAATAATTTCTTCTTCTTGTTTCGACAAATCAATAAATTTCAGCACATCACTGAATGCAGAAGTATTTTCATCAGGAAGTGGCACCCATTTAGCAAATTTCACCAAATCGGACAAAGAGAGGATAGACTTCAAAAGTTTCAATAACTCCTTATTCGATTCTATATTCTTACGAGACTTGAACTCATCCACCAAATCTTCAGAAGGCATTTCCATTGCAGAAATTCCAAAGCGATTATCTATGTAACGGCGGAGGATATCTGTCAATTCGGTAAAATATTCTTTAAACATACTTTTTTGCCAAAGTTGTTTTTGTCTCAGAGTCTCCAATTGTTCGAGTGCGATAACGTGCGCCGGGCGATTATCAACAACCACTTCAGGGGCATCGTTTTTATCTTTCTTTTTACGTCGATAATAGCGAACGATGAAGAATATTAACACTGCGATGATTATTACCAAAACGACGATAGCCGTGATAGTAAGAAAAGTGATCCAATCGAAAGGAGGTTTAACAACGTTTTTAATATCGGCAATAGCTTGTTGGGTTGTATCAACAGGCACGGAGAAGACTTTAAGAGCAACGGGATTTGTAAAAAAGGAATCATTCTCATCTGTAATAACGAGTTTAGGCACCAATATCAAGGCAGAATCGAATGCAGTAACTACGTAAGAATCCGACACTTTTATATCACCCGAAGGCAAAACTACAGTATCTCTTTTACACTGTTCCACTATTTCCAATCCATCCACAATAGAATCGGAGAAGAGAGGGAAATTAAGAACCTTATTATTAGGTTGAATAGCGGAAATCGTAAATTTTGTTTGCTCCCCTATCCATATATTAACTGAGTCCATTTCCGCGTTTACGGAGACGGACTGTGCAAAAAGATACAGAGGTAAACAAGCAACAAATAAGAAAAAAACTATTCTTTTCATATTATTTTCTCATATTAAAGAGACGCATCAAAGCCTTGACGTAATCTTCGGTAGCTTCGAGTGACACGAAATCTATACCGGCATACTTCACCATTTGGTTTAGTTTAGCCATATTATCGGACCAAGATTTACGATAAGTCTCTCTGATTTTAGAAGAATTAGTATCTACCCACATACGTTGACCGGTTTCGGCATCTTTAAATTTTACCAATCCAACGGCAGGCATCTCGGCATCTCTGACGTCATACACTTGTAAAGCAACAACATCATGTTTTCTATTAGCAATAGTAAAAGCATCTTGCTGAATATTATCATCAATAAAGTCGCTAATCAAGAAAGAAGTGCAACGTTTTTTGATAACATTAGTAAGATACCTAAGAGCTAAAGAGATATCGGTGGCTGTGCTTTCCGGTTTAAATTCGAGGAGTTCTCGAATAATAAAAAGGATATGTTTACGACCTTTTTGAGGCGGAATAAATTTTTCGATTCTATCGGTAAAGAAAATAGCGCCGATTTTATCGTTGTTTTGTATAGCAGAGAAAGCGATAGTAGCGGCTATTTCGGTAATAACGTCGCGCTTATAAGCGCTAGTACTTCCGAACAAACTACTTGACGACAAGTCGATAAGTAGCATCACCGTCATTTCACGCTCCTCTTCGAACACCTTCACATAAGGCTTTCGAAAGCGAGCGGTAACATTCCAATCGATAGTACGCACCTCGTCGCCGTACTGATACTCACGCACTTCAGAAAAAGTCATACCCTTACCTTTGAAAGCGGTATGATATTCGCCGGCAAAAATATTATTAGATAAGCCGCGCGTTTTTATCTCAATTTTTCGAACTTTATTTAATAATTCCGAAGTTTCCAAAGCACAAACAAATTAAAAAAGATTAAGGCACTTCTACTGCGTTAAGAATTTGATTTACAATTTCTTCTGATGTTATATTATTAGCTTCAGCCTCATAAGTAAGACCGATACGATGGCGAAGGACGTCCATAGCAACGGCACGGATATCTTCCGGAATAACGTAACCGCGGCGTTTAATAAAGGCATAAGCGCGAGTAGCTAAAGCCATATTGATAGAGGCACGAGGAGATGCTCCGAAAGCTATCATACCGCTTAAATCTTTCAATCCATATTCTTCAGGGTTACGAGTAGCGAAGACTAAATCTACGATATATTTTTCTATTTTTTCGTCGATATACACCTCTTTTACCACTTTACGAGCCTCGATAATATCTTCGACTTTAAGGATAGGAGATACTTTTTTGAAAGCATCTTTAACGTGAGCATTCACTATAAGTCTTTCTTCTTCTTTTTTAGGGTAAGATATTACCACTTTCAACATAAAACGGTCGACTTGAGCTTCCGGTAGCGGATAAGTACCTTCTTGCTCTATAGGGTTTTGAGTAGCCAAAACGAGGAAAGGGTTCGGCAATGAGAAAGTCTCTTCACCTATAGTAACTTGATGCTCTTGCATAGCCTCAAGAAGAGCCGATTGCACTTTGGCAGGGGCACGGTTTATCTCATCTGCTAGAACGAAATTGGCAAAAACCGGACCTTTTTTAATTACGAAATTCTCATTTTTCTGGCTGTAAATCATTGTACCTACAACGTCTGCAGGCAACAAATCCGGCGTAAATTGGATACGACTGAAATCGGCATCTATAAGTTGTGCCAAAGTTTTTATAGCAAGAGTTTTTGCAAGACCGGGAACACCTTCCAACAATACATGACCATCGGATAGTAAACCGATAAGCAAAGATTCTACTAAGTGTTTTTGACCAACTATGGTCTGATTCATTCCCATCATCAAAGCATCAACAAAAGCACTTTGACGTTCTATACGCTCGTTTAATTCGCGAATATCAACAATTTCACTCATATTATAATTATGTTTTGCTATTATTTTTTCCTATTATTATACAATACAAAAGTACAATTTTTATTGTTATCGACAAAGAGAAAAACAGATATCTTCTCAATAAAAATCGGTTGAAAATTCATTATCTCCAACAATCTTTTATACGTGTAAATACCTATATTTATTATACAAGATAAAAATAAACGTCACAAAAAATTTACTTCTTTCCTACAAACTGGTCGTGTAAATAGCGGGCATATTCTATTGCCTTTGGATTGGAACTATCTATCAGAGCTTTATCAAGCACAGGAATATATATTGTAGTTCCCGGCACGATAATATTAGGATTTGGAATGCGACTTTTGTTAGCCTCATAGATATAAACCCAGAAATCTCGATGGCCGTAATATTTCAAAGAAATTAACGTAAGACGACTATCTTTCGGCATTTTGATAGTATCTAAGAAATCGGTATATACCCGTGGGGCTTCGATAAGTTTTGAGAATGGGTCCTGCTCAATACTATTAGATGCAACAGGCTCTTCTACAGAAAGTACTGCATTAGAATCATCTTCGTTGCATACTATTTCCGGTGAAACATTCTCGTCTATAAGAGTTTCGTCCGAATTACCGGAAATCTCCTTAATTTCATTTTCATTACTATTTACATCAATATTCTCTACTATCAAATCATTACGGTAATTATCGTAATATTGTTTTACAAGACCATCGAAATAAAAGTCTAAAAATAGAGCGACAGAGAGGAGCAACGCCACACCGACAACCGAGCAAATAATTGCAGCTCTGCGTCTTAACTTACGCTTATGTTCTTTGCGAATTGCATCTATCAACGAAGAATCTGAAATAGGAGCAGCCGAAGATGAAGGTATTTCAGGAGTCTCCTCTTGCGATGGGATATACTTTTCCGATTCAGGGGAATTTTCTTGTTTTTCTGACTCTTCTTGCTGCGTAGTCACTGCCGGCTCAATAGTTTCTTCCGACAGCGACTCACTATTTTCAACAACATTCGGTGCCTGTTCTACAGTTTCTAATGGTAAATTTTCATTATTTTCGGAATTGGTATTAGCGTCGGCAGGACAACCAACACCTTGAATATCTGCAAGTAAAGACTTGATTTCCAGTGCCTGTTCTGTAAGTTTTTCCAAAGGAGACTCACTCTTGTCAGAATTGTTATCGGTGGGGAATGTACTGTCGGTAGCATTCTCCGATTCATCTAATAATAATGTATCGACATTTACCTCTCCATCACTCTTGTCCACTACATCTTCAATGACAACGGTATCCAGATGAGCAAACGGAGCGTTGACCAAATTTTTCAAATCGGTTTCGGGAGTAAACACAATTTTATAATGGGAATCTATTTTAATAGGCTTTCCGGTATTCACATCCACGCTACTACGTTCGTTGACAAGAGTCAATTTAAAAGAACCTAATCCATTTATCTTGAGCACTTTATCTTTATCAAGAGCCTCAATAAAAACCGATTGAAAAGATTTCAAGAAAGCATTAGCATCCTTTTTTGTAATATTTGCTTTAGAAGCGAAATCATCTAACAGCGATTTCAAGCTACCATCATCCATACTCATACCTCTTTAAATTTTGATTTTAACGATGAAGATGGTTTGAAATTGAGCACCAATTTAGGGGGAACGAGCATAGTTTTTTTTGTAGAAGGATTAACTATTTTTCTCTGTTCCTTATGGCGTATTTCAAATTGACCTAAAGAGCCAATAGTGACTGAATCGCCATTTGATAGCTGCTTTGCCACTACCGACACGAAATCCGACAGCAAAGAAGCCGTTTGTTTCTGCGTCATATTGACTTTTTTAGAGAGTTGAGTGATAAATTCTTTATTATTCATATACCAATCAATCTATTATTTTTGCGTATAAATCATAGATGTCGCTATCTATAATTTCCACGTTATAAAAATCACCTACATTAAGAGATTTGTCTTTAGCAATATATACTTCGCCATCCACTTCCGGAGAGTCGAATTCAGTACGGGCGACATAAAACTCAGGGTCTTCTCGGTCGATGATAACTTTTAATTTTTTACCTATTTTCTTGGCTGCTATTGATTGAGAAATTTTTTCTTGGAGCGACATTATTTTATCCACTCTTTGCTGTTTAACTTCCTCCGGTATATCATCTTTATAATTCAGATAAGCGAAAGTACCCTCTTCATGAGAATAGGCGAAGACACCAAGACGCTCAAAACGTTGACTCTCAACAAATTCGAGCAACTCATTAAAATCCTCCTCTGTTTCACCGGGATGGCCGACAAGCAGAGTTGTGCGGAAATGGATTCCCGGCACACTATTTCTAACCTTTTTAATAAAAGCCAAGGTCTCTTTTTTAGATATATTTCGGCGCATCATAACGAGCATTTTATCTGAAATATGTTGCAATGCGATATCGAAATAAGAGCAGACCTTAGGATTATTTTTCATAACATCCAGTATTTCGTAAGGGAAATTATTCGGATAACCATAATGTAATCTAATCCATTCAATACCATCAATTTCGGATAATCTTTGCACTAATTCCGGCAATTTATGAGTACGATATAAATCGAGTCCGTAATAAGTTAAATCCTGCGCAATCAGTTGCAACTCCTTAACGCCTTTTCGAGCCAACCATTTAGCTTCTTCAATGATTTCCTCCATAGGCAAAGACTTATAAGCACCTGTAATAATAGGAATTGCGCAATAGGAGCAAGTACGATTACATCCTTCGGCAATTTTTAGATAAGCATAATGTTTCGGAGTTGTAATGATTCGATAATTCTTTATTTTCTTTTTTTCAACTTTTTGATAAATCAAATCGTTTATCATGTCGATCCAATTAAATTTACCATAAAAAGCGTCGACTTCCGGAATTTCTTGTTCCAACTGATGCAGGTATCTTTCTGCGAGGCAACCCATCACAATAATTTTACCTATTTTACCGCGTTTTTTCAATTCGGTAAGTTCTAAGATAACATCAATAGATTCTTGTTTTGCATCACCGATAAAGCCACAGGTATTTACAACGACGTATTCACCGCGAACGACTTCAGGGTCGTGAACGACTTTAAAGCCTGCATTTTTAAACATGCGCATTAATTTCTCGGAATCAACAAGGTTTTTAAAGCAACCTAATGATATTATATCAACACGATTTCTCTGCATAAGGAATTAAGGAGTAAATTATTATAATGAGAAGAGAGTTTGCACGAAAGATTTTTTATCAAATACTTGTAAATCATCGATACCTTCGCCGAGACCGATATATCTTACAGGAATTTTAAATTGGTCGGAAATACCGATAACAACGCCACCTTTGGCAGTACCATCGAGTTTTGTTACAGTAAGAGATGTAACTTGAGTAGCCTTAGTAAATTGTTTAGCTTGTTCGAAAGCATTTTGGCCGGTAGAGCCATCAAGCACGAGCATTACATCGTGAGGGGCATCCGGGACCAATTTTTTCATAACGTTTTTTATTTTCGTCAACTCATTCATCAAGTTAATCTTATTATGCAAACGCCCGGCAGTATCAATAATAACCACGTCAGCATCATTAGCTTTTGCAGAAGCCAACGTATCATATGCAACAGAAGCAGGGTCTGCCCCCATCTGTTGTTTAACAACCGGCACGCCAACTCTCTCACCCCAGATACATAATTGCTCAACGGCGGCAGCACGGAAAGTATCGGCGGCACCAAGACAAACTTTTTTTCCGGCATTTTTATATTGAGCGGCAATTTTTCCGATAGTAGTAGTTTTTCCTACGCCATTAACACCGACAACCATTATCACATAAGGTTTTGCCGGCAGAGGGTCATCAAAAGCCAGTGTACCGACAGTTTCGTTTTCGGCGAGCATATTACAAATCTCGTCGTTTAAAACATTAGAGAGCTCATTAGTATTCAAATATTTGTCTTTAGCGATACGGGATTGAAGGCGATCGATAATTTTAAGGGTAGTTTCTACGCCGACGTCAGAAGTGATTAAAGCCTCTTCGATATTATCGAGAACGTCGTCATCTACAACGCTTTTACCCATAATAGCACGAGACAATTTACTCCACACGCTTTGTTTTGTTTTCTCGAGGCCGTCGTTTAAAACCTCTTTTTTATTCTTTGTCAAAAAACTAAATATACCCATTTTACAACATTTTTATTTAATGAACAAAGGTACGATTTTTTTTTATAATTACAAAATAAAAAAAGGAATCGAAAAATCGATTCCTTTTTATATTTGATACGTTACCATTCCAAGGTATACAGAGGAATAGTACGCATAAAACGAGTTTGCTAAAAGTAATAATAATGATTATTTAGCAAAATACTCCTTAACTTTTTCGTTAAGAATCATTTCTTCTTGAAAGACATAGGCACCAGTTTTAGGTGATTTAACCATTTTAATCACCTTTGAATAGCCACGACCTTCACCTTTTTGCAGTGTTGCAACCGTTTTCTTTGCCATAAGTCAATTATTTTATTTCTTTGTGAACTGTAACTCTTTTTAAAATAGGGTTATACTTTCTCAACTCCAAGCGTTGGGTAGTATTTTTACGATTCTTGGTAGTGATGTAACGAGATGTACCCGGCATACCACTGTCTTTGTGTTCTGTGCACTCCAAGATAACTTGCACTCTAGCTTCTTTAGATTTTTTTGCCATAACTTATTCTCCATAATATGCTTGTTCACTCAACTCATTCCAAGTGCAATAGCCTTTTTCAACAGCTTTGCAAAGGGCAGCGTGCAAGCCAAGTTTATTAATAGTACGCAGACCTGCTGCAGAAATATTTAAACTAATCCAGCAATTCTCTTCTACATAGTAGAATTTTTTACGGAACAAATTCACGTCAAAAGAACGTTTTGTACGACGTTTTGAGTGAGATACATTGTTGCCGATCATTGCTCTTTTACCGGTAATCTGACAAATCTTAGACATTTTACTATATATTAATTGTTTTACATTATTCCTCAAAATGAGTGCGCAAAGGTACGATTATTTCCGCATATACACAAGTAATTTCGAAAATAATTTATATCTGACCTAAATATTACTCCTAAACCGCGTTCTTTTAGGACGTTAGATGGAATTAACGTGTGTAATTTCAGGCCAAATTCCTTATTTTTCTTGCCTCATAATGAGTTGATTGTCACTTTATTTAAAACTCTCACATTAAATTTAAGCGAGTATACTCAAAAATAGTGTGTAAAGTGACTATATTGTAAGTAAATAACAATCGCTCTTTTAGAATTATTCAGCATCAATAATAAGTCGAAAAGAGAGAATAATTATTTATCATCTACATAATATTTACTACTTTGAGAGTGGTAATATTTACTACTACCGGAGTAGGCGTAAGAATATTTTCCATAGCCATATCCGTAACCATATTTTCTATTATGTTTCGGCTTTGGTATATCATTAACGATGATATATGAATGGTCGAGAACATCATTATTAACTTGATTGATAAAGTTACGGAAGAATGTTTTATCCGTTTTTCCAACTCTTACTACGAATAGGGTTACATCCACCATAGAAGAAATAGCGTAAGAATCGGATACCAAGCCAAGAGGAGATGTATCCACGATGATGAAATCGTATTTAGACTTCAGATATTCAAGGGTTTGTTTCATCTCGTCCGACCTCAACAATTCGGCAGGATTTGGTGGCACTACACCTACCGGAAGCACATCATAAGGTATCTCATCATCTGCTTTTACAATAACTTCATCAATAGTATTATCGCCTATAAGCACATTAACGAGGCCATTCACCTTATCAAAACCGAGGCGTTTTGAAACTTGAGGATTTCTCACATCCAAGTCCATCAAAAGTACCTTCTTCGAAACGAGCGAATAAACTCCGGCAAGATTTATCACGAAATGCGTCTTACCATCGCCCGACTCGGCAGAAGAGACCATGATAGATATATTGTTTTTACGTTTTGTAATAAATTCTATTTTTGTTCGAACCAATCGCAAGCCTTCTGTAAACAGTGACCTTTGAGAATCTACGGAGACAACTTTTGCCGTATTATCGGTATGACGGATATGACCCAATATTGGCAATTTAGTTATCATCTTAATATCGTTATCCGTATACAGTTTATTGTTCATCAATTCTACAATAACAATCAACACAGCAGGAATTAGCAAACCGAATATCATTGCCAACATATAAGTTTTTGTCTTATCACCTGAGTTTACAGGCGACAACGAGCATCTTGCATATTGTAATATTTTATTATCGGATACGTTAGAAGCTTTACGTATCTGGGCTTCGGATTGTTTTTGAAGGAGGAAAGTATAGTAAGAATCGTTTATTTTATAGTTTCGTTCGTAATTTGCTACTGACAATTCTTTTTCAGGGAGGGAATGGAATTCTTTTTGGAGACGGTTATACTCTCTATTAAAAGCATTACGCTCCATTTGATGAATTTTTTGAACATTGGCAAGCACCTGTTTCATTGTAGTTTTCACCTCTTCCATACGCTTTGTATATCTCACGTAGTTAGGGTTTTTCTCTCCGATATCGCTACGTTGCTGTTGCAACTCATTAAACTGAGTAACGAGGTCGAGTAAAACAGGGTCGGAGATGCCTATTGTAGATGGAGCCACTATAACCTCTTTATTTACAGAACTTTCGAGGTAATTTGACAACTCTTTAAAATACGCCTCTTTCAGGTTCATATCTGCTCTTTGTTCGTCAAGAGCATTCATTTTTGCAAGGATAGTAGCGGTAGCGGAAGAGACGTCAAGGATATTATTTTCTCTACGGAACTGACGCAATTTAGAACCGGACACGTCCAAAGAATCGGAAATAATTTGCAATTGTTCGTTAATAAACTCTATAGTACGCACTGCCTCAAGATTCTTTTCATCGAGGTTAGCTTTTATATATTCATCGCAAAGTTTATTAATAAAATCCTTATCTCGAGCAGGTTCGTTACTTACTAATTTAACCGAGACAACCGAACTTTCTTCACCTATAAAGCTAAGATTCAGGCGATAGGCAAATTCATCTTCCAAAGAACGTTTGCTACGGAAACGGAAATAGAAATCTGTATATCTACCGGTAGTATTCAGATATAATTTTCCTATTTCTCCGGTAAAGAATACATTCCGTATTTGGCTTCCATAAGTGCCTTCTATTTTAAAGTCGGGGAATTGTTGTTTACTACCTTTATCCGAAAGTTCTATAACGAAATGGTCTTCATCCAAGGGAATAAAATGGAATTCTCTACCATATGCCATATCTTGTAATTCGGAATATATCAATTGGATAGGAGGCGCGCTATAGAGGCTCTCATTTCGAAATCTACCCTTTGTATAATAGTCGATAGTAAAAGGGAGTTGCTGCAGAGTACGATCAATCAAGTCGAACGAACCCAAGATAAGCAATTGATTATTGCTATACATAAAATCAGAGCCCCCGTTAAAACCTTGCATAAAAGAGAATGACTGAGAAGTACTGCTATTATCAATCATTATCTTAGCTTCGTTGACATACGAAGGCTGCCAAGATTTGTTATACACATACGCGATACCGAAAGCAATAACCACAGTAATGATAAATAGCCACCAATATCGAAGGAATTTGAGCACCCAATCCAATATATTAAAACTCATCTGTGGTTGTGAATGCACCGGGCCGTTGAATTTATTTTGTGTATTTGTATTTTCCATTTAGTTAATCAAAAATTAAAAGCGTTCCACACCGTAATCAGCATACTCAAAGAAGAAGAAATCAAGCCTATAAAGGCGGAATAAGAATTCACAGCCCAAAATCTTCTTTTTGACACATCTACATAAATGATATCATTAGGATATACATAGTAATATTCGGAATCAATCAATGATTTTGTACGAATATCGAATTGAACGATTTTCGTTTCGCCATTGACTTTTCTCAAAATCTTAACATGAGCAAAATCGGCAGACTCATTCAAACCACCGGACAGAGCCAAGGCTTGATAGATGGTAAGACGATCACGATAAATAGGGAAATAGCCTCTACCTGCATCACCGATAACGCAAAAAGTACCGGTACTTAGAGCCAATTTCACTTGTGCATCCTTCACAAATTCTTTTAACTTGGCCTCTATAGTATCTTCGGCTTGTTCGAGAGTATACCCTTCTACCTTTATCTGTTTGATATAAGGCAAGTCGATAGTGCCATCTTCATACACTCTATAACTGACAGAGTTGTAAGACGACATAGTATTATTGGAGCCATAGCTGAAGAGCTTTGCCGTTTCCTCGTTTTGAGTAATGACGCGGAGCACCACCTCATCGTTTTTTTGAAGCTTATAAGAAACGAATTCACCCTCCTTATAATCCGGGAGTCCTTTTCGTTCTTGTATCAAGCCCACCCTTCGTAGAGGATAACACCCTGATAGAAGTACGAAAAAAATCGAGATAGAAATAATGTATCTAATATAACGCATTGTTACTGAGGAGTTGAAACGTTAATAATCGATCTAACAATAGAGTATATAAACAACCCGAATGAAAGAGTGGTAAAAGTCAATGACAGAACGCTCGTAAAGTTACTAGCACCCACATATTTAGCATTTTGGAAAGGCACATAGATTACATCATTAGGCTGAATATAATAGAATTCGGAATCAATTATGGACTTAGTACGAATATCGAAAGTCTTCACAATTGTACCGTTCTCAGTTTGACGAATAATTTGAATATTACTTCTTTTAGCGTAAAAAGAGAGGTCTCCGCTCATAGCAAGAGCCTCGAAAATAGTAAGTTTCTCACGCGGGATAGTATACCTACCGGAGCCGGATTCTCCAATAATAGAGAAGGTACGGTTTGAAAGGCGAACCTCAACAGAATAAGATTCCAATTGGTCTTCCAATTTTTCTTCGACGAGATGTTTAACCTCTCGAAGTGTTTTACCAAGTACATTAATTTTACCTACATAAGGATAATCTATACAGCCATCTTCACCAACCACATAAAGATATAGACGTGAAGAAGAATCGTCTGAATTAAAATTATTTATAGAGGATGTAGTATTACCGTTAAAAAGTGCCATAGATTTTGCGTCGATAGAAGACACAATAATATTAAGATAATCACCTTTCTGAAGTTGATAATCTTTAAATTCTACAGAATCCACATAACTCGGCAAGCCGCTTCTCTGCTGTAAGTAATTGACTTTCTTGGAGGTTACACAAGAAGATAGTGCTATAACAATGAATAGTGTATATAGCAACAATTTTTTCGCTGACATAAACCTTCTCCTATTAACAATAATTGCGCAAAGTTACAAAATAAAATTCATTCAACTATCAACAAATCATATTTTTTACTTCCAAAAAAATAAGATTTATTATTTACATGATATGTTAAGGGCAAAATCATACGTATAGAGGCTATTTTTTTCGTTTTTGGGAGAAGAGCCAAGGCAACAAATCTCTATCGTTAAAAGCCGGATTCCAAGAGCCGTGAGTACATCCCGGGAATTCGAAATACAACACGTTGGCATTTGCTTCTTGCAATTTTTTATAGACGTTACGAGATAGCTGAACGGGGACAAGGTTATCGGCATCACCGTGGTAAATACGCCAATGAACCTTATTTGCCAGAGCTATCTTAGTAGTATCTGCCGCCCCGCATATAGGTACTGCAGCTGCAAATACCTCGGGTTTACGCCATGCTAACTCGTACAATGCCATAGCACCCATCGAGATACCCATAATATAAATACGATTTATATCTACGTTAGGCAAAGAAGAAATTGAATCGACAAAGGCTATCAACGATTTAATTTGCCAGGTTGGATTCGACAATCTGCAAAAAAGTTCTTGGTAAATGGAGTCGACTTCCGGAATGGACCAAAAACCATCTACGGGACACTGAGGAAAGAATACATAAGCAGGATATTTACCTCTATTATATGGATTTAAAAATTGCTGCGACCCATGTATTAATTGCATCTCATTATCTACTCCTCGCTCACCGGAACCATGTAAAAAAATCACTACGGGATATTTTTTCGTTTTAGAGAAGTTTTCCGGCTCAAGATATCTGTAAGGCAAAGAATGATTACCATCTACAAAAACAGATTTTTTATATTCAACCGACTGAGCCTCAAGCGTAAATGCGAATAGAGCAGCAACAACAAGAACGATTATCTTTTTCATAAACCACATTATCAATAATTTTTCACAAACCTATCCATATCCGATTTAGCTACTTTAGCTTTCAAGGTTTCTCGTTTATCATAAGCCTTTTTACCTTTGGCAATAGCAATTTCCAATTTAGCGAGACCTTTTTCATTTATATAAAGACGAATAGGGATGATTGTATAGCCGGTTTCTTTAGTTTCTCTTTCATATTTTTTCAATTGACGCTTGCTAAGGAGTAATTTGCGGTCGCGTTTTACATCATGGTTATAATAATATCCCAATCTATAGGCTGATATTTGCATATTTTTCACCCACAATTCGCCGTTATCAAAAGTGCAATAAGTATCAACGAGGCTGGCTTTACCATCTCTAATCGATTTAATCTCAGTACCGTAGAGCACTATTCCCGCCTCTATTCTATCGCTCAAAAAATAATCAAAAGAGGCGCGCTTATTTTTAATTTCTATTGTATTTTTTTCTTTTCCCATATTTCTATTTCAAACAAAATGCAAAGTTAAGAAAATATATTTATTCAAGCAACTACAAATTTAAAGACAAAGAAAAAGTAAATTCAAATACGATGTAATTATTTCAATATTGTATAATGTAAAAAGTGTATTCTACAGACTATAATCGAGTATAATACAATCAAAACATAAGAATAATCTGAAAAATCACAGACTACAAACAACTAAATATCAGCAGTTTACAATTGACACAAGCAATAAAAACACTATATTTATTACAAGAGTTATCAGATAAAAAAATTTTTTGTAACTTTGCATGCTGAAAAAAAGTTCACAATATCTATAATATAAATCTCGGAAATCTTATCATAAATAATCAAACTAACATTACATGATAAAGGACAAATTATCTCAAAGTACAAGAGAAACGATATTTATTATTCTTCTTTTTATTGTACCTTTTTTATCACCTGCAGTAGCATTATTTTGTGGATTAGTGGTTGCTTTAACAATGGGTAATCCGTTTATACAACACAATAAGATATTCACAAAAATTCTTTTGCAAGCATCGGTTGTAGGTTTAGGATTCGGAATGAATTTACAAGAAGCGATGATAGCAGGAAAAACCGGCTTTATTTTCACTCTATTTTCCATTGCATTGACGATGGGATTGGGTTTGTTGATAGGCAAATTTTTGAAAGTAGACGTACAAACGAGGACGCTTATATCCGGAGGTACAGCGATATGTGGAGGAAGTGCGATAGCAGCGTTAGGACCGGTAATCAATGCTAAAGACAACTCGATGACGGTAGCGCTTGGCACAATATTCACTTTAAATGCTATTGCGTTATTTATTTTTCCTCCATTAGGAAAATTACTAAATTTGAACGACACGGAATTCGGATACTGGTGTGCAATAGCGATACACGACACCTCATCGGTAGTAGGAGCTGCTGCTACGAGAAGTGAATTGGCATTGCAAGTAGCAACCACAACCAAGCTCATACGTGCATTATGGATTATACCACTTTCACTTATAGTAGCGGTGGTGTACAATAAAGTAAACAAAAGCGAAACTGAAGGAAAGAAAAAGATTAGTATTCCGTGGTTTATCTTCTTGTACATCATTGCAATGGTAATAGCTACCTACATACCGCAAGGGAAAGAGATATATGCACAAACCGTTAGCATAGCCAAATATGGTATGATATATACATTATTCCTTATCGGCTCCGGTTTGTCATGGGAAAGCTTAAAACAAGTAGGATTTAAACCAATATTACTAGGTATACTGCTTTGGATAATTATTTCCGTAGTATCGGCAGTAACCATTATATACATTGGTTTTTAACGATATAATTGACCGATAGAAAAGGTCGATTTGCCACTATGGCTCAGTTGGTAGAGCAACGCATTCGTAATGCGTGGGTCGCCGGTTCGAGTCCGGCTAGTGGCTCAAAAAATCACTTCTTAAATAAAAGAAGTGATTTTTTATATACAACACAAAGCATATCAATAGTTTCAGTATTTTTTTGTAACTTTGCAAAGTTTGAAAGGAAAATAATCACTGCTATAAATCGACGAAGAAAATAAATCAGTAAACAATTAATACACACCAATATATGAACATTGAAGAAAAGATATCTTGTGCTGTAATTGATGCAATAAAGGCGTTATATAACATAGGCGTAGAAGAGAAAAGCATACAATTACAAAAGACGAAGAGCGATTTTGAAGGAGATATTACTTTGGTAGTATTTCCGTTTACAAAAGTTGCTCGCAAACAACCGGAAATAATAGGCAATGAGATAGGGCAATGGCTTAAAGAAAACACTGATATTGTTGACAATTACAATGTAATCAAGGGATTTTTAAATTTGAGTATTTGTAAAGGTAATTGGCTAACGATATTAAATAGCATATATAACAACGACAAATTCGGCATCAAAGAGGTTACAGAAGATTCTCCTTTGATGATGATAGAATATTCATCTCCAAACACCAACAAGCCTCTACATTTAGGTCACGTCAGAAACAACTTGCTTGGATATTCCATTTCACAGATACAGAAAGCAAACGGCTGGAAGGTGGTAAAAACCAACATTGTAAACGACCGAGGTATACATATTTGTAAATCAATGCTGGCATGGCTTAAATACGGCAATGGAGAGACTCCGGAAAGCACCGGTATGAAGGGCGACCACTTGATAGGAAAATATTATGTAGAATTTGACAAGCATTACAAAGCAGAGCTTAAAGAGTTGGAAGCAAAAGGAATGACTGAGGATGAAGCGAAAGCCAATTCTACATTGATGAAAGAGGCACAATCCATGCTACTGAAATGGGAACAAAACGACCCTGAAATTCGCAATTTATGGCAAATGATGAACGAATGGGTATATGCCGGTTTTGATGAAACCTATAAGAGATTAGGCGTCGACTTCGACAAAATTTACTATGAATCAAATACTTATCTTGAAGGAAAAGAGAAAGTTGAAGAGGGCTTAAAGAAAGGAATATTCTACCGCAGAGAGGATGGATCGGTTTGGGCAGACCTGAGAGGTGATGGCTTGGACGAGAAATTACTATTACGCTCTGACGGCACATCTGTTTATATGACACAAGATATTGGTACTGCAAAGCTGCGTTATCAAGACTACCCTATCGACAAGATGGTATATGTAGTTGGTAATGAACAAAACTACCACTTTCAAGTACTCTCATTGCTTTTAGATAAGTTAGGTTTTAAATGGGGCAAAGAGCTTGTACACTTCTCTTATGGAATGGTAGAACTACCGAACGGAAAGATGAAGAGCCGAGAAGGTACTGTTGTAGATGCCGATGATTTGATGGATGGAATGATAGAAGAAGCGGCAAGAACCTCTGCTGATTTAGGAAAATTAGAGAATTGTACTAAAGAAGAAATTGACAACATCAACCGTATGGTAGGTCTTGGCGCGTTGAAATACTTCATTCTTAAAGTAGACCCGCGTAAGAATATGACCTTCAACCCGGCAGAATCTATTGATTTCAACGGTAATACAGGTCCGTTTATACAATACACATGCGCGAGAATAAAATCTATTTTACGCAAAGCATCCGAAGCAGGTATCAGTATTAAAGAAGTAAAAGGCATTACACTTCAAGACAAAGAAGTATCTCTTATTCAAAACCTTACATCATATCCTGCAATAGTAGAGCAAGCCGGAACAGATTTTTCACCGGCATTAATTGCGAACTATATATATGATTTGGTAAAAGAGTACAATCAATTTTATCAATCATCCCCTATATTAAAAGAAGAAAATGCCGAAACAATGAATATGCGATTGATGCTATCTGCATGTACCGTAAAAGTCATTGAGTCGGGCATGTCTCTTTTAGGCATTGAAATGCCTGAAAAAATGTAATATCCGATTACATATTATTTCCGAATATCCGTACACCGATAGTAACTACGAAAGAGTTCATCGGTGTATGGCTTATTGTATTGCCGCTATTATCTTTATACTTATATAAATCCGGCAACAAGGTATATCTGGCATCGAGAGTAATTTTCCAAAAATCAAAACCCAAGCCACAATCGAGACCTAATCGAGTAGTACGAATAGATTCGTTTTCGAAAGATTTATTATTAGTAGAGCCCACATTAAAACTGAATTTAGGACCCACCATAATTCTCAATTTAAATTTTTCCAGATTAACTGCGCTGACTCCAAGCAATACAGGTACATCCACAGTATTGTTTTGATAGCCTAACGTTTTTACCTCACCACCTTCATACTCAATAGTTTTCACATAAGAGAGAAAGTTATAATTCACCTCGGGTTGAGCAAACACACGACGACCGAATCGGAGGAATATGCCGGTATTAAAGCCGTTTTGAAGGTTAGTTTTTACGTCAAAAAGGTTATTAAAAGATTGATTTTTTTCGAGCACAGTGCTATAACCGACTTTTAAGCCGATAGAGATGACATCTGCAAAAGCTCCGACACAAATCAGAGAAGAAAAAAGCAATATAAAAAAGATACGTTTCATATAATATCAAATAATAAATTTAAACAATAAACTGAAGGCAAAAAATACCCGATACTATTTATTTGACTAACGAAATAATCTATGGTTTATTATTTAAAAGTATTAAAACATTAAAAAAGGCTGTTCGGACAACAATCCGAACAGCCAAAAAGAAAATATAATAAATTATTTCTCCCAATCAAGAATAACTTTACCGCAAAGACCGGACTCCATAACGTCGAAGCCTTTTTGGAACTCATCGATAGGGAAATGGTGAGTGATAACAGGAGTAAGGTCTAATCCGGAGACGATCATTTGCTCCATTTTATACCAAGTTTCCCACATTTCACGACCATAAATACCTTTAATAGTAAGAGCTTTGAAGATAATCTCACTCCAATCTACAGTAGTAGTAGGAGGGAGGATACCGAGTTGAGCAATTTTAGAGCCGTTATACATATGGGCCACCATATCACGAAAAGCGATAGGAGAGCCTGACATTTCGAGACCCACGTCAAAGCCACGGATACCGAGTTGTTTCATAGCTCCTTCGATAGTTTCACCTTTAGTAGCATTAACGGTAAGAGTAGCACCCATTTTACGAGCGATATCGAGGCGGTAATCGTTTAAGTCGGTAACCACTACGCTCTTAGCACCTGCGAATCGTGCAATAGCAGTAGCCATTGTACCGATAAGGCCGGCACCGGTAATGAGAACATCTTCACCAAGTAAAGGGAAAGAGAGAGCAGTATGAGTAGCATTACCAAACGGGTCCATAATAGCAGCCATATCGTCGGAGATTCTATCATCCAATTTAACGACGTTAGACTCCGGGATACAGAGGTATTCTGCAAAGGCACCATCTCTGTTTACGCCAACACCGATACTGTTTTCGCAGATATGTTTTTTACCGCGACGGCAGTTACGGCAATGACCGCAAGCGATATGTCCCTCACCGGTAACTCTATCACCTACTTTAATATTTTGTACACCTGCACCCACTTCGGCAACGATACCAACGTACTCGTGACCGATTGTCATAGGTGTTTTGATAGTTTTTTGGCTCCATTCATCCCATTTATAGATGTGGAGGTCGGTACCGCAAATAGCGGTTTTTTTAATTTTAATGAGGACGTCGTTAACACCGACTTTAGGCATTGGAACATCTTCCATCCAAATACCTTTTTTTGCCTCTTTTTTAACTAAGGCTTTCATTTTTGTATTAGTATAAGACTATTGATTATTTTATAACGCCAAGCTCTTTACCGATTTTGGTAAATGCGGCAATACATTTGTCAAGATGTTCACGTTCGTGAGCAGCAGAAATTTGCACACGGATACGAGCTTCATTCTTAGGCACTACAGGGTAGAAGAATCCGGTAACATAGATACCCTCTTCTTGGAGACGAGCTGCCATAATTTGAGAAAGTTTTGCATCGTAGAGCATAACTGCGCAGATAGCAGATTGAGTAGGTTTGATATCGAAACCGGCAGCAAGCATTTTCTCGCGGAAGTAATCGGTATTAGCGTGAAGTTTATCTTGAAGCTCATTGGTTTCATCCATCATTTGGAACATTTTGATACCTGCAGCAACAACCATAGGAGGCAAAGAATTTGAGAAGAGATAAGGACGAGAACGTTGACGTAGCATATCTATAATCTCTTTTTTACCTGTAGTAAAGCCACCAACTGCACCACCGAATGCTTTTCCGAGAGTACCTGTAATGATTTCTACTTTACCGCGGAGATTGTGAAGTTCTGTAACGCCACGACCTGTTTTACCTACAACGCCGGCAGAGTGAGACTCGTCGATCATCACCATAGCATTGTATTTATTTGCTAATTCATAAATTTTATCAAGAGGGCAAACGTTACCATCCATAGAGAATACGCCATCGGTAACGATAAGGCGGAAACGACATTTTTGAGCAGCCTTTAATTGTTCTTCAAGGTCTGCCATATCAGCGTTAGCATATCTAAATCTTTGAGCTTTACATAATCTTACGCCGTCGATAATAGAAGCGTGGTTTAATGCATCGGAGATGATAGCGTCATCAGGACCAAGGAGAGGTTCGAATACGCCACCGTTTGCGTCGAAACAAGCGGCATAAAGAATAGTATCTTCTGTTCCGAAGAAGTTTGCAATAGCTTTTTCCAAATCTTTATGACGGTCTTGAGTACCGCAAATGAAGCGAACGGAAGACATACCATAACCTCTTTCGTCCATTGCTTTTTTAGCTGCTTCGATTAATGCAGGGTGATTTGCGAGACCTAAGTAGTTGTTTGCACAGAAGTTCAACACTGTTTTACCTGCAACGGTAATTTCTGCACTTTGAGCGGAGCAAATCAAACGCTCATTTTTATAAAGTCCTGCCTCTTTTATTGATTCCAATTCGGCAGAAAGGTAGTTTTGAAAATCGTTATACATGATATATATAATTTAAATTAAGTATATTTCGTCATTAAAAATGTGCCACCAACTCCACCACTAATTTATCCACTTCATTAGGGTTTGCCTTAGTGATATCGTTGTAAAAATATTTCTCATAGTTCAATCTGAGTTCTGCAAAAACGGGTTTCGGCAAGCGCAAAGTCAAACCGGCAGTGATACGATGGCGAGCAATATCATCTATAGAATAATAGCCTTTATCGTTGATATAACCGTTACAATCGTCACTCATCATATCGTATCTCAGAAGGAATCTGAGGTGCTCAAACACCTTTGGTAACTTAAGGTCGTAATAAGCCTGAGCCAAAAAGCCAATAGTAGGTCTGAGCGATTTATCGTTATAAATCTTATACATAGCTTCCGTTTCAATATGGGCACCATAGAAATCCGATCTCAGATTGACATCAACGAGATGCATACCCAAATTTTCCGGATTTGTATATTGATAGTTAATATCAAAATTAAAATATTTCGAGGTTTCAAACAGCAATCTAGCTGAATATGACAGATGGTTTTGCCACTCGGTTTGTTGTTTTGGAGTACCTCCGTTAAATACTCCGAGCCAAGCTGTAATCGGCAACCATTGTTTTGCAGAATAAGAAGCTACGAAACCAACGCTTGCAATACCCGACATTTGTTTTACTATAAAAGACCGGTTAGCGAAATATTGAACGTGAGGCGATTTAAGGTTATCTGTAGAGATAGGCACTTTCATCTGACCCAATATAAGGCTAAGACCATTCACGGGCATTACATTAATATAAAGGTCGGTTACCTTAAACACAGTAACGTCGCAAAAGTCCACTTCGGCTTTATAAGCGACTATAGGATGTACGTTACCGACTAAAGATACACGAGCATTACGCAGTTGAAATCTATGTTTATTCCATACAGGTGTATACTCGTATTTTGTACGGAAAGAAGCATGAACTTGAGGAATATAGTCTATCAAGTCCATTTTCTTTTTATCTAATTTATGAGGTTCATCCTCTTTACTCAAATCAGCATCTACATATTGTTGTAAATACGGGTTTAGAGTTTTATTTTGTTTGGCAATCAGAGTATCGGTCGAAACGGGATTATTCGAGTTCGGCTGTACGGAGATTGTATCCGTGCTTATAGATTGAGAATAAACTACCGAAGAGTATATGCCAAAAAAACAAAGAACGAAAATTATTAACTTTGCCTGCGTCATACTATTGTAGGCTTGGAAAAATAATTATAATATTTAAGAACGTCGGCGAAACTCTTCATCAGCACACCGCTATTATTTAATTCATATTGAAGCACTTCATCTTTAAGAATGCCGGTATTAACGGCAATTGTAAACAATCCGGCATCGACTGCGGAACGAATTCCGAGAGGAGCATTCTCCACAGCAAAAACCTCGTTTGGCTGACAACCGGATTTTTTCAACGCAGTAAGGTAAGGTTCCGGGTCGGGTTTACCTTTTTTCACGTCATAAGCAGTGATCATATGTTCTCTATCAAACACGTTAGGATAGAATTTATTCAACACGTCGAGAAGAGAATCTTGTGCCGAGCCGGTAACAAGGAATATTTGTAAGCCATCGTGTTGTAATCTTTTTACGAACCTATTGGCATTCATAATTCTTTTGACCTTATAACTTTCGGCAAAAATTTCTGCTTTACGAGCATAAATAGTTTTTAACTCTTCTTCAGAAGCCGTACGACCTTTAAATTTGCAGAAAAATTGGTTTATTGTGTCAGCTCCCGTTCTACCTTCATTAAGATATGCATCATAATAAGAAAAAGGTACATTCAATTCGTTCATCACCTTATACCAGGCTTTAGCATGATAAGGCATAGAATCGAAGAGTATACCATCCATATCAAAAAAAGCTGCTTTAGGTGTAAAATCGTAATAATGTCGACTATTTAAATAATCTAATATTTTATTCTCCATTTACAAAGATTTCGAAGTCAATCAACATGCAAAGTTACTAATAATTTCGAGTACTCTACTCGAAAAGAAAGACAAATTAAACTAAAACAACAAAGTTTAGAATTTATTACACAAAGAAGAATCGGATAATTTGTAACCAATTCATTTATAATATAATAAAAAAATGAGGATGCACATTAAAGTGCATCCTCTATTTATGATTAAATTTATTAATCGGCTAATTTAGCACAGATAAACTCTCTATTAAGACGAGCTATATGGCTAAGGGAAACGGATTTTGGACATTCAGCGGCACAAGCACCGGTGTTAGTACAGTTACCGAAACCGAGTTCATCCATTTTACCCAACATAGCTTTAGCACGGCGAGCGGCTTCCACTTTACCTTGTGGGAGCAATGCTAATTGGCTAACTTTAGCGGCAACGAAGAGCATAGCGGAACCGTTTTTACAAGCAGCGGCGCAAGCACCACAACCGATACAAGAAGCGGCATCCATAGCCTCATCGGCAGCAACTTTAGAGATAGGAATTGCATTAGCATCAGGTACACCACCGGTATTAACAGACACGTAACCACCGGCTTGCATAATTTTATCATAAGCGCGACGGTCTACAACCAAGTCTTTAATTACAGGGAATGCGTGAGAACGCCAAGGCTCGATAGTGATAGTTTCGCCATCTTTGAATTTACGCATATGTAATTGGCAAGTAGTAACGGCAGAGTCCGGTCCATGAGGGTGACCATTGATATAAAGAGAGCACATACCGCAAATACCTTCACGACAGTCGTGGTCGAAAGCTATAGGTTCTTTACGTTCTTTAATAAGTTGTTCATTGAGTACGTCGAGCATCTCAAGGAACGAACTATCTGTTGAAATATTTTTCAACTCATAAGTTTCAAAAGCGCCTTGGGCTTTAGGGCCTGCCTGACGCCAAACTTTTACTTTAATATTTATTGTTTTTTCCATGTCTTTTTATGCTTTATAGTTACGGGTTTGACGTACTACGAATTCGTAATCAAGAGGTTCTTTGTACATTTTAGGTTCTTTACCTTCGCCTTCATATTGCCAGCAAGAAACGAAAGAGAATTTATCATCTTGACGGAGGGCTTCACCTTCAGGAGTTTGATATTCTTCGCGGAAGTGGCCACCGCAAGACTCTTCACGAACGAGGGCATCGCGAGCCATGAGTTCGCCAATTTCGATAAAGTCGGCAAGACGGAGAGCTTTTTCGAGTTCCACGTTAAAGTCGTTCTTATCACCAGGGATAAATACGTCTGACCAGAATTCTTTTCTGATTTCTTGGATGCGTTCGATAGCTTTTTTCAAGCCTTCTGCAGTACGACCCATACCAACGAATTCCCACATTACAAGACCGAGTTCACGGTGAATGCTATCAACAGAGTGTTTACCTTGAATTTTCATCAAGCGATCGATTTTTTCTTTGATAGCTTTTTCAGCCTCTTCAAATTCAGGACGGTCGGTAGAGAATCTTGGCACTTGAATTTGGTCGGAGAGGTAATTTTGGATAGTGTATGGAAGAACGAAATATCCATCGGCAAGACCTTGCATAAGGGCGGAAGCACCGAGACGGTTTGCACCGTGGTCAGAGAAGTTAGCTTCACCGATAGCGAAAAGACCTTGAATAGATGTTTGTAATTCATAGTCAACCCAGATACCACCCATAGTATAGTGGATAGCAGGGAATATCATCATAGGGGTTTCGTATGGATTATCATCTACGATTTTCTCATACATTTGGAAGAGGTTACCATAACGGGCAGCAACAACGTCACGGCCAAGACGTTCGATAGCATATTTAAAGTCGAGATAAACAGCAAGGCCGGTAGCATTTACACCGAATCCGGCGTCGCAACGCTCTTTAGCGGCACGAGAAGCCACATCACGAGGCACGAGGTTACCGAAAGCAGGGTAACGACGCTCCAAGTAGAAGTCACGGTCTTCATCAGGAATATCAGTAGGTTTTTTCTTACCGGCGCGGATAGCTTCTGCATCTTCTTTTTTCTTAGGCACCCAGATACGACCATCGTTACGCAAAGATTCAGACATCAAAGTAAGTTTTGATTGGAAAGAACCGTGAACAGGGATACAAGTAGGGTGAATTTGAGCGAAGCAAGGGTTAGCAAACCAAGCACCTTTTTTGTAGCATTGGAAAGCGGCAGAACCGTTAGAAGCCATTGCGTTAGTAGAAAGGAAGAAGGTATTACCATAACCACCGGTACCTATAACAACGGCATGAGCTGCAAATCTTTCGATAGCACCTGTAACGAGGTTACGAGCAATAATACCGCGAGCGCGACCGTCGATGATAACGAGGTCGAGCATTTCATAGCGGGTATAAAGTTTTACTGTACCTTTATTAACTTGGCGGCTCAAAGCAGAATAAGCGCCTAAAAGGAGTTGTTGACCTGTTTGACCTTTAGCATAGAAAGTACGGCTAACTTGGGCACCACCAAAAGAACGGTTGTCGAGGAGACCGCCATATTCGCGAGCGAAAGGCACACCTTGAGCAACACATTGGTCTATGATAGAATTAGAAACTTCGGCAAGACGATAAACGTTAGCTTCGCGAGCGCGATAGTCACCACCTTTGATAGTATCATAGAAAAGACGGTAAACGGAGTCACCATCGTTTTGATAGTTTTTAGCGGCATTAATACCTCCTTGAGCAGCGATAGAGTGAGCACGGCGAGGAGAGTCTTGAATGCAGAAGTTGAGAACGTTGAATCCCATTTCACCGAGAGAAGCAGCAGCAGAAGCTCCGGCAAGACCGGTACCTACTACAATGATATCCAAACGGCGTTTATTGGCAGGGTTCACCAATTTTTGGTGAGCTTTATAATTTGTCCATTTTTCAGCCAATGGACCCTCAGGAACCTTAGCAGTGATAACATCACCTTTAAGTAATTCTTCGATTTTAGCCATATTATATTGTATTATTGATTAAACAAATTGATTAGCATGCAGCGCCGCAGCAACAGAAGCTGGCACAGAAATAGAATACTACTACTGATGCGAACATAAGAACAACGATAGTTGAAATTACATTTGCGATACATTTAACGCGAGGCATCCAAGTGTTGTTATTCCAACCCATAGTATGAAGGGCAGACCACACACCGTGAGTCAAGTGGAACCAAAGAGCAGCCAACCATACGAGGTAAAAAACAACGTAAACAGGGTTAGCAAAAGTGTCTTTAATAAGGAGTACACCATTAGTAGCATTGGCAAGGTCAATTGAGTCTACTTCGCAACCCAACATATGGCCTAATTCTACACATTGCATTTTTGCCCAGAAGTTGAACAAGTGAAGTCCTATACCAAGAACGATGATGATACCGAGAACGAGCATGTTTTTAGAAGCCCATTCTACATCTTTTTGACGTTCTGTAACAGCATAACGCTCACGACCGCGTGCACGATAATTTTGAACAGAAATGATAAATGCATAAACGATATGAACTACCACCAAGAAAGCGAGACCGACAGTGGCGATAAGAGCATACCAATTTGCACCTAAAAACTCACAAATAGCGTTATAATACTCTACTCCACACAATGCATCTGTAATAGAAAAGATGTTCATTGTGGCGTGGAATAATAGGAACAAAACCAATGCTGCTCCTGTAACGCTCATTACTACTTTTCTTCCGATAGAAGAACTTGATAACCAAGTCATAAAGATTAATTTTTTAAGTTAATGAATTATTATTATTTATTTATATAGTCCATTTTTTTACACCTACAAAGGTAATAAGTTTTTTTCTATTAACACCACCAATTATTGATTTTTTTCCATAAATCGAGATAATCAAATTATTCTATTGATTATCAAAGTGTTATAAATAAAAAATTCTACTCACTTTATCATTTAACAACCATAAAGTGAGTAGAATGTTACCGAAATAAATCGGAATAATATAATAAACTTATTGTAGAAAATCAAAAAATGCCTTTTTTTAACTTCCTCGAAGTATTCCGGACATTTTAATACTACTTTTTGATTTTTCTTTTTCCTCCTCGTTATTTGAGAGATGCAATTGCCATTTCCACACGGATTTCAAAGTATCTTCGAGCGACACTTTAGCCTCCCATTTCAATACTTCATTTGCTTTTGACGGGTCTGCCCAAATCTGCTCAATATCTCCGGAGCGACGACCTACAATTTCACAAGGTACTTTAACTTCGTTGACTCTTTCAAAAGTAGAAAGAATTTCGAGAACAGAGAGGCCTTTACCGGTACCTACGTTAAATACCTCTACACCTTGCATCTCATGGTCGAGTATACGGCGCACCGCGGCAACGTGGGCGGCAGCCAAATCCATCACATTGATATAATCACGAATGCAAGAGCCATCCGGAGTATTATAATCATTGCCGAAAACGCTCAATTTTTTACGGATACCGGCAGCTGTTTGTGCAATAAAAGGCAAAAGATTGGAAGGAACTCCATTTGGCAACTCACCTATTAGAGCGGAAGGATGCGCACCTATAGGATTAAAATAGCGGAGCATGATACTGCTAATATTAGGATTTGCCTTTACGGTATCGGTGATAATATCTTCACAAATCTGCTTGGTATTTCCATAAGGGGATACCGCTTTTTGTAGAGGTGTATTTTCGGAAACAGGAGAGTTATCCGGCTGACCATAGACGGTACAAGAAGAAGAAAATACGATACCTTCAACCTTATGTATCGGCATCAACTCCAGAACGTTTACAAGCGAAATAACATTATTTCGGTAATATGCAAGCGGATTATCCACCGACTCACCTACAGCTTTTAAAGCGGCAAAATGAATAATAGCCTTGATTCCTTCGTGTTTGGAGAAAAATCTATCCATTGCAACATAATCGGTACAATCGATATTCTCAAACACCGGTTTTACACCGGTTATCTCTTTTATACCATTAAGTACTTCGATATTAGAATTAACAAGGTTATCTACGATAAAGATTTCGTATCCTGCTTCAATCAATTCAACCACGGTATGGGAGCCTATATATCCTAAACCACCGGTTACTAAAATTTTTTCTTTTGAATTGTATTTATTAAAAAATTTCTTTATTTGCTTTGTTACTTCCATAATAATCTATCTTTAAAAAGAGATGAAATTCTTATGCTAGGAGTGTGCATAGACTCCCGTTGCAAAGTTACAAATAAATTTTTAATCAAAATGTAATTTATTAGTAAAAAACCTTTAACACTTAAATATAAGACATCTACAATATTTTTTGCATTAATAAGAGTCTCTCAAAAAAAATTTTTATACCTTTGTATTTGTCAAATAAAAAAAGATAAGCAACTATTGATATGAAAAAAATTAGTTTAATAATATCCATAATATTCATCTCTCAAATGATTTATGGAGGTGCTCCGGTTACAAAATCACTCTTATTGGGCAATTTCGAACCTAAAAACGACACGAATTTCTGCCTTATCGAAAAAAAATATGCCGACAAAGAAAACATGTACATACAAAAAGAAGTGTATAATGCGTACAAAAAGATGTATAACGATGCATTAAAAGACGGCATTAAACTAACGATAATATCATGTACGAGGAACTTTAATTCGCAGAAAAACATTTGGGAGCGCAAATGGAATAATACCGAAGGTAACGACACTATAAAGATAAGAAAGATAATGCAATACTCATCAATGCCGGGCACTTCACGCCATCATTGGGGTACTGATATAGATTTTATATCCGTCGAAAATCGATATTGGACAACCGAAGCCGGACTCAAAGCCTATGAATGGCTTAAAGAAAACGCTCCGAAATACGGTTTTAACCAACCATATACCGATGACGCCTCACGTACCGGTTACAAATCCGAACCATGGCATTGGAGTTACACACCATTATCAATAAGCTACTTAAAATCTTACGATTGTATGATATCACCGGCAGATATCAACGGCTTTCACGGGCACTCATACATCGACAAACTAAATATTATCAAAACACACGTTTTTGGAGTAGATAAAACATGTATTAGTTTGCCATTACAAAATAAAATGATTAACTTTGCACGTTGAATAATAAAAGTTGAATAATAATAAAATCAGATATGGCAAAAGAAATTACAAATACCGGTTTAGCTCACAATGTAATAGCTTCCGGCACAAAAATTATCGGCACGATAACGGCTGATAACGACATAAGAATAGACGGAAATATTGAAGGAGACATCAACTGCAAAGGCAAAATTGTAGTGGGTACCAATGGCATTATCAACGGTAAAATCATCTGTAACAATGCCGAAATAATGGGAAGTATCAATGGTCAATTAATTGTCAGCGACACACTCTCATTAAAATCCACATCATCGGTTTTAGGCGAAATAAAAACCAAAGTATTGGTAATAGAGCCTGAGGCTAAATTTACAGGTACTTGCGAGATGGACAATAAAAAACAACAAAGTACTATTGAACCGAAAATAGAAACTAACAAATAATAAACATAATTAAATCACCTTATCATGGAAGAATTTCATTATCAACCTCTTTTCCCATTAGGAGAAGACAAGACAAACTATTATCTCCTCACCAAAGATTATGTATCGGTGAGTGAATTTGAAGGTAATCCGATATTAAAAGTTGCTCCGGAAGGATTGACATTAATGGCACAAACTGCATTCCGCGATGTATCTTTCTTACTTCGTGAAGAGCATAACAAGCAAGTTGCCAAGATATTAGACGACCCGGAAGCTAGTGATAACGACAAATATGTGGCTCTTACCTTCTTACGCAATGCGGAAGTAGCAGCAAAAGGTCAACTTCCTCTTTGCCAAGATACAGGTACTGCTATCATTCATGGAGAGAAAGGACAACAAGTATGGACGGGCTATTGCGATGAAGAGGCACTTTCTAAAGGAGTATATAACACATATACCAAAGAAAACCTTCGTTACTCTCAGAATGCTCCTCTAAATATGTATGATGAGGTTAACACAAAATGTAATCTGCCTGCACAAATCGATATTGAAGCAACGGAAGGTATGGAATATAAATTCCTTTGCGTAACGAAAGGTGGCGGATCTGCGAACAAGACTTATCTCTATCAAGAGACAAAAGCCATATTAAATCCTAAGACTCTTGTTCCTTTCCTTATCGAAAAAATTAAGACATTAGGAACAGCAGCATGTCCTCCTTACCATATCGCATTCTGTATTGGTGGTACATCTGCCGAAAAAAACTTATTAACTGTAAAATTGGCATCCACACACTATTATGATGAACTCCCTACAACCGGAAACGAATACGGCCGTGCATTCCGTGATATAGAGTTGGAAAAAGAGGTATTGGAAGAGGCAAACAGAATAGGACTCGGAGCTCAATTTGGTGGTAAATATCTTGCACACGATATACGCATTGTACGTATGCCACGCCACGGTGCTTCTTGCCCTATAGGTATGGGTGTCAGCTGCTCTGCCGACAGAAACATCAAATGTAAAATAAACAAAGACGGTATTTGGATTGAGAAATTAGACGATATGCCATCACGCCATATTCCGGAAAGATTACGCAATGCAGGAGAAGGCGATGCTGTTAAAATCGACTTGAACCAACCAATGTCTGAAATTTTAAAAGAGTTGACCAAATATCCAGTATCTACAAGATTGTCATTAAACGGCACCATTATCGTAGGTCGCGACATTGCACATGCTCGTATTAAAGAGCGTTTAGACCGTGGAGAAGCAATGCCTGAATATTTGAAGAACCACCCTATTTATTATGCAGGACCTGCAAAAACTCCTGCAGGCATGCCTTGTGGCTCAATGGGACCAACTACAGCAGGACGTATGGACCCTTATGTAGATTTATTCCAAGACCATGGTGGTAGCATGATAATGCTTGCAAAAGGTAACCGTTCACAACAAGTAACCGATGCTTGTAAGAAACATGGTGGCTTCTACCTCGGCTCTATTGGTGGTCCTGCCGCTATTTTAGCTCAAAACAACATCAAGAGCATTGAGTGTGTTGAGTATCCGGAATTGGGTATGGAAGCTATCTGGAAAATTGAAGTAGTTGATTTCCCTGCATTTATCCTTGTTGATGATAAAGGTAACGACTTCTTCAAACAACTTAAGCCAAGATGCGCTTGCAAATAACATACGATGAAAAAGCAAATTCCTAACATTATTACACTTTGCAATCAATTATCAGGAATAATAGCTTTAATATTTGCATATAACGAAAATTTCTCAAATGCGCTCCTATTCCTTTTGATAGGAGCCGCATTTGATTTTTGTGACGGAGCTACTGCCAGATTACTTAAAGTGAGCTCAAATATCGGCAAAGAACTCGATTCTTTGGCAGATATGATTACCTTCGGTTTAGTGCCGGGAATGGTAATTTACAGAGTGTTATGTATCCAATGCGATGGCAATTCAGATTTTATTTATCAAATAATTCCTTATCTCGGATTTATCATCACATTGGCGTCGGCTTACAGATTAGCCAAATTCAACATCGACGAGCGACAAACATCCTCATTTATCGGGCTTGCCACTCCGGCAAATGCTATTTTCTGGTTAGGACTTTCTGTTAGTTACAATAATTTACTTCTACAAATTCCTCATTGGGCAATCTTGATATTAGTAATTATTTTTTCTTTCCTTCTAATAAGTGAAATTCCGATGTTCTCATTAAAATTTCACAATTTCAAATGGAAAGAAAACATTATCAGATACGTCTTCTTAATAGGGATAATTGTTTTAGGTGTAATATTTCAAATTAATGCCTTGCCGATAATAATCCTTTGGTATATATTATTGGCTATCATCGACAACATTATTTCTCGAAAGAAAATCAATGCAATAAAATAAAATTCATCGTTCATCATATTTGCATATAAATATATAAGACTGACACTTCACACGAAGTATCAGTCTTTTTTTTACATTGAAAGAGATTATACTTTAAGCATCAATAGTGAAACAATTTACTTACGGCAATAAAAAAGCAAGAGCCTAAAAAAATTCAGACTCTTGCTTTATTATTATGACACAATATTAAACTATCTGATGAATTTACCGCTTAATACTACTTTTTTATTGTAAATAAATACGTAGATGTAGCATTGATGTTTCTCTTCGAAATAGAGAATTGTACCACCCTCATGGTCTTCTTTGATATTATCATTAGGGTCTACAAGGCCGACTTTAGCGGAGCGGATACATAATCCATCGGTTTGATATATTCTTACTATAACATTATCTCTAATAGAAGAGGCTTTATAATAACCATCACCGAGTTCGGTCCATTTAACGTCATCCATAGATGGTTTTTCACCCGGATTAATATCAGTAGTCTTGAAATGAACTCTATACTCTCCTACTGATCCATCTTCAGCCTCCACGTAGATATAAGAGATATCATCTATTGTACCCATAGTTACGTCTACAATCTGACTCTCTTCTGATTTAATGCCTTCGAGAGTAGGTAATAACGAGCCATGGAATAGGTAATATGTATAATCGAATTGTGTAGGCGAGAAGTTATCGATAGAGACTCCGTTCACAAGTATATCACTCAGCAATGTATTGTTACTCAATAAAATCTCGAAAGTAATAACGTATGCATTAATAGCAACGCCATCTTCGGCAATAACTGTGATTACAATCTCTTCGGAATGAGTTTGAGTAACTGTTACCGTTTGTGTAGGCAATGCTTTTTCGAAAATCACATCTTCCGCTTTAGGTAATTGACTCTCTTTAGTGCCGATAGGGAATGTAATATGGTAAGTGAATACCAAAGAGTCGAAGTCATTGATCAATCCTTTTACATTAAGATTTCTCAGATAAGCATTATCGCTCAGGCGAACGGAGAAGTTTAGTTGATATTCATTTATCACCAATTCGTTTTGAGAAACCACGGTAATAGTAGTAGTACCATGAACGGTATCGCCATCTATAGTAATGCTTGAATAGTCGGCAACCACACCCTCATAAGTAATTTCAGGCAGTACCTCTGTACCATAAGGGAATACTATATTATACACATTAGTTTCCGGGTTGAAATCAGAGTCGGCAGTAAACGATTTTGCGGAAGTAGATATCAGTTCACCACCGATATAAATAGCTTTAAGTTGTGCATTGTCGCTTTTCTCAATTCTGAAGTAGACTCTATATTCGGTAGTGGAAATTCCATCTTCTGCAGTAACAACAATTTTTGCCGTATCGGCAAGAGAAGATGCAGGGATATAATTAGCGTATTGCACATCCGGTTCGGAGAATATCCATGCGATATGAGGCACTTGAGTAGAGCCGTAAGGCATCGTTATTTCATAAGAGAATATCTCCATATCGAAATTAGCAATCGGATTACCTGCTACAGAAATCATTGAGAGGTATGAATTAGTGGATTTAGCTACAGAGAAGTGGATGATATATCTGTTAATAGAACCGTTTTCTGCAGTTACAGTAAATATCAAATCACCTTTAACGCCACCACTTATAGTGTCTACAGTTTGATAAGCATCACCAGGCAACCATTCTACTAAAGGCAATTTGGTAGTACCTACCGGCAATTCAATATAATATTGGTAAACACCAGCGTCATAAGCAGTATATTCCGCTCCATTAATAAATATCTTAGCTAAAGTATCCACACTCGATAAGATTCGGTGGAATGTGATAGTATAAGTATTTACTATGGTAGTATCTTCGGCTTTGACTACAATAGTAGCTGTACCGTTTACATTTTCCGTAGCGAAATAATTGATAGTCTGCCATTGATCGCCTTGGGTCCATGTCACTTCCGGAACTATTTCGGTACCGATTGGTAAATCAACGGTATAAGAATATTTTCCCGGAGCAAAATCAGGAAGAGAGACACCATTTACACCCAAAGCAGAGAGTTGTGCATTTTGTGAGAGAAGTACTATGTAATTCAGTACATATACGTTAGCATAAGCGGTATCTTGTGCGGTAACATAAATCTCAACGCGATTATCGCTTTCCACCAATCTTACCGTTTGATATTCATCGCCTTCTACATAGGTAACTTCAGGCATCACCCTTGTTCCTATAGGTAATGTAATATTGTACATAAATACGTTAGGGTTAAAATCGGCAGAAGAGGTATACCCTGCTCCATTAACGACGAGAGGATTACCATCGACATTAATCATTGACAGCGTATTGACCTCTGACAAGAGAAGGTTAAAGTATATATTATAATCTCTTTCGGTACCATCACCCGCAATTACATGGATATTAGCTGTATCATTGATAGCGCCGGCATCAACAGTAATTTGTTGATTATCTGCACCCGGAACAATAGTTATTGTTGGCAATGATGTAGTACCTATCGGAAGGTCGATTTGATAATAGGTATCATTTTTATCAAATCCCGGAAGAGGGGTACCATCGAGAAGAATATTTTCTATTGTATTGATATGAGAAGCCGAATAGTTGATATCTATTGTATAAGTACGAGTAGAATTATCTTCTGCTGTTACTACAAGGGTTACCAAAGTATCGGTAATGGTTGTCTCTACCGACTGATAAGCATCGGCGGTCTTATAAGAGACGGTAATATTTTCATCTACCGATTTTTTCTCATATGCATATTGTAGAATATCTGGATTAAATCCACTTATCGATACATAATTTATAGCTATATCGTTCAGGTTGTTATTAGCCGACAGCTGAGGAGCGAACGACAAAGTATAAACTTTAGAATCGCCATTCTCTGCGGTAACTGTAATATAAGAGTCTGCATCAATACCATTTTGCTCAACGACAACTTGTTGTCCTTCTTTAGTCATTACTGATATTGAAGGAGCATTCGGCTGTTTCATTTTTGGAGACTCGGATTTAAGAATAATATTATACTCGGTAATATTTTCATCGAAATCGGCATCAGCAATAAAAGAAGTAGCAGAGGTAGAGATAGACTCGCCATTTACGTAAATATCAGTAAGAGAAGTATTTGACAATTTACCGTATATAAGAGCGAAATCGGTAATTTGATTTTTAATTAAATCCTCACTACGAGTATTGAATTCGAAAAGAACGGTATCGGAAGAGAGGCTAAAATCAATATAGATAGAGGCATTATCGGCAGCAGTAGCTACGATATCGGCATATGTTCCGCGCGAAATAGTACGTTGATACATAGTTTGAGCCGGCAAGAATTCATCCACGGTAGCACCATTATAAGTACAATTACTCAAAGTAGCACTACTACCCAAAATGTATTGAAGGTCGATAACGTAAACCGAAGTATCGTTTCCGAACACCTCTACAAGGATAGAATCTTTGAATACGGAAGTAGACACGAGTGCCAAATTATTATCTTTTCCAAACGAAACTGTAGCAACATCATTCGTAATAGTATAAGAATAGCGATAAACATTTCTATCAAATTCAGATATAAGCTCGTCATTTACAGCTATCATTGAGAGTGCAGAAGAAATAGTCTCCTCATCTTTTACGAAATAGATATAATAGCTGTCGGAAACACCGTTTTGGGCTGTTACATTCAATATCGCCGTATCACCTTCGATAAATGTAACTTGTTGACCATCCGAAGTTTTCTCAAAAACAACACTCGGCATAGCACCCGAATAATTTACCGTATACTCTTTATTGTCAGAACTATAAGCAATATCCGTACCACTTACAGTTAAAGATTTCAATGCGGTGACATCATCTTTTTGTTCTACAAAATTAATAGTATAAGTATTTACAGACCCATTTTCAGCAGTCACAGTAATAACTGATTGATTTTGAGTAGTATTAATTGCCAAGGTTTGATATTCACTACCTGCAACCACCATAATATCAGGCACTATTTGATATTGATTAGGCATTGAATATTGATAAGAAGTGATATCTGTAGAGAAACCGTCTATTAAAGTACCGTTAACAAAGATACCGGCAGGAGTATTTATTGTAGATTTAGGGCGATAGAACGATACCATATATGTAGTAGAAGAACCGTCTTCAGCAAAGGAAGTAATAGTAGCCACCAAACCGCCATCAGATTTTTTCAACCAAGAGATATAATGTTGTTGATCCTCCACCTGACCTATCATTGTAATTTCAGGATATCCGAGATATTCAGCATCGATGGTATCGGCATAAGCAAAAGTATTACTATCGAAGCCGGTCAAAGATACGCCATCTACCATAATATCGGCAAGCAAGCTATTATAGTACAATACAACGTTATCGAAATGCACCTCTGAAGTTTGAGAATTAACGGCAGTACCTCCGTAATTATCTGCATTTTCATCGTGAGAGGCATTTAAGGTAAGGTTAATCATATTTACTACTCCAAGAGGTTTGAAGTTCAAATCCAAGGAGGCATTTTGCCAACTATTCAAGTTATTGAAAGATCCGGAATATAGGAAGTCTTGCGTGCCGTTTGCACCTGTAGCGGTAAGGAGCATTCTCCAATTATCTACACGAGTTGAAGACACAGGTTTATAATCGACGGAAATTCTATCAGGCGTATTTCTGAATTGAATACCACCGGAAACGGAAGAGGTAGAATTTCCGGCAGAAGTCAATTTTAGGCTCATATTACCGATGGTAATCATACCCGGTACGGAACCGGCAATTGAGAATGCGCTAAATATAGTTCTTAATTTTACTACGCCATTATCATTAGTAACCTCAGGTCCGGTAGTATATGTATCGAAAATAGAATACTTATACTTCTCGGCACAATCGGCAGGAGCTGTCCATCCGGTTGGCTTTTGAGCATTGTTATATTTTGTTGCAGACCAAGAGGAGAAGTCGGCATTAGGGATAACATCATTAGTATGATGCAAATAAATAGTGTATAATAGTGAATCGGACGAAGTAAGAGAATAAACCTTCACTACGATTCTATTAGAATTTTCTTCCTCAATAGAATAGTCGGCACCATCACTGCAAGTAAATGAGTAAGAAACCGCGTCGTTTGTTGTGCTGACAACATAGGTAGTTGTAGCAGGATTGAAATAAGGAACAGAAGCACCATCTATTGTAGCAGAAGTAAGATGCACACTTTCTACATTACTTATCGTGAAATTAATAGTATAAAGTGCAACATCGTTTGTTGAATTATTAGCATAAACTAAGATATTGGCTGAGCCGGTAACTCCATTAACTTTTATCTCCGTACTTTGAGTAGCGAATTTCTTAACCACACCAATAGTAGGAGCAGTAGTAGTACCATAAGGGAGAACAACATCGTAATAAAATACATCGGAAGCAAAGCCGGCTAACGGAGCTCCATTAACATAAATCATATTCAATTGGTTCTCCAAATTAGAATCTTCTACAATAAAATTAAATGTATAAACAGAGGAGTCGCCATTTTCAGCAAATACTTTTATTGTTGAAGGGCGATAAAGTCCGCCGTTAAAGTATTCCACTCTCTCTTCATCAATGAAAGAGCCATTCTCGGCGATAGCCTTTTCCCAAGTAATATATGGAGCTGATTTAGTTCCATAAGGTAATACTACATTATAATTATATGTGTCCGGAGTAAAATTAATCAATGACACACCATCTATATAAACATCAGACAATGAAGAAACAGCAGATTTCTCAACTACAAAATTGATAGAATATACTTTTGTAGCAGCTCCATCTTCCGAAGTAACCTCTATTGTAGTTGTTTCATTCAGAGCTCCGTAATTAATTTTAACCTTTTGTCCGAAATCCGTTACCGGTTGAATCATAGGAACAGTAGCAGTACGCCAAGGCAAGTTAACTACAAATTCCTCAACTTCCATACTACCATTTTGTGGCAGATAAGAGAATACGGAAGTGTAGGTAGCTATATCCACCCAATTGCTACTATTATTAAGCAACTTGATATCCTTCAGTTTAGCATTGCCGTTACGCACTATATTGTATCTTATTACATACTCTTTTACAGAACCATCTTCGGCAACTACCACCAATTCGGAGCCATTCATTTTACCATCTGCTATAGCCACGAATTGATGTTCATCCGCTTTTTGATAGGTAATAACCGGAGCGGCATCTACCGAACGCCAATCAACAACGGCAGTATCGGTGTTATTGAACAGAGCCATATCTATAAATTCTCCGTTAAGGGCGATATTGCTCAAAGTAGCATTATTTCTCTTTGCCTTAACAAAAGACACATTATATATAGTAGTATCGGAATAATCAGGAGAAACGACAACGATTTCCGCCAAGCCCTCGAAAGCCGGAGAAGAAAGAATAACTTGCTGAGCGGCATCACCTTTAGAGTAAGTAATAGTAGGAGCACTAACGGCATCCACATCCATTACGTAGTTATAAGCGGTAATGTCAGAATCGAAACCATCGATCAAGGCACCATTCAAATAAATTGCATTAAGTTTTGAATTTGAAGAATAAGACGGAACAAAAGTGAGAGTATAAGTGCCCACATTGCCGTTTTCGGCTTTAACTGAAATTTCGGTCGGAGTATTGAGAGTGCCTTTATTAACATATACAACTTGGTCGACTTCCGCCTTTTGATATGTAATCTGAGGCAAAACAGTAACACCGGTAGCCAAAGTAATGGTATAATCTCTTACATTGGAATTAAAGTCCTCCACTTCGACACCATCAATCATAATGGAATTCAACAGCGTATTATCAGATTGAGGGAAATGGATATTTATTGTATATACATTACTTGATCCGCTTTCCGGTTTTACGTCAATACGAACAAGACCGGTAACCTTAGGTAGTAACAACGTAATATCTTGTCCGAATTGTTTATCCACTGTAATAATAGGGCAAGCGGTAGAAGAAGCCGGGATTTCTACATCATAATTCAAAATAGAAGAGTCAAAGCCCGGAAGAGAGTCTCCATCAATATAAATCATATTAAGGAAGGCATTTTCCGATTTTTGCACGCTGAAATTTATTGAATATACTTTAGTATCACCATTTTCGGCAATTACCGTAATAGTAGTAGTGCCGTTTACACCACCCTTTTGAATATTTACACGTTGCGATTCAGAACCTTTAACAACGGAAATTTGAGGAAGAGTAAGAGTTCCACTCGGCAAGATATAATTATATATTAATGTATCGCTATGGAAATTATCTATTGATTCTTCACCGACGAGAATATCGGAGAGGGAGTTGTTGGCATCAATAGAGACCGAGAAAGAAATAGTATAAACACGTGAAGTACCTGCTTGAGATTTAACAGTAATACGTGTATCACCATTAATACCGCCCTCTACTTTACGGATTGTTTGATAAGCATCGCCTGCCACCCATGTGATATTGGGCAAAGACACTGTACCTCGTGGGAGTTGAACGGCATAATTAAGCACCTCAGAGTCGAAGTCGGCAATTTCCACACCATCGAGAAGGATTGAAGCAAGAGCATCATTTGTCGACTGAGCTATAACAAACGAAATTTGATATGTAGAAATGCTACCATCTTGAGCACTTACAACGATACGAGAAGTACCTGTCAATCCACCGGAAACGAAATTGATGCTTTGGTATTGATCGCCGGCCGTCCAAGTAATATCAGGCATAATCTGAGTACCGACAGGCAAGTTATAAGTATATGTATATACAGAAGGGTTAAAATCGGCAAGGGCAACACCATCAATAAAGATATTATTCAGCGAAGAATTTGCAGAGCGAACTGTCTGCACTGTAATACGATAAACGGAAACCGAACCTGATTGAGAAGTAACGGTAATTTTTGAAGTAGCATCAACGCCATTATTCTCATACACAATTTGTTGATACTCATCGCCTGGAGTCCAAGTAATTACAGGCATAGCGGTATCCCCCTCTGCAAGAGTAACCGTATAAGACATTTGAGTAGGAGAGAAGCCGGCAATAGGAGTACCATCCACGCTGATATCATTCAGATAGTTGTACGTGGAAGCCGATATCACGAATCTCAATCGATAGGTACGAGTCAGATTAGTACCATTAGGAGTAACAGAGATAGTAGCACCCCCGGAAATTCCTTGATTATCAAGCACTATAGTTTGATCGGAAGGATAATTAGTTGACCAAGTAATAACAGGGTCTGAAGTTGTGCCGATAGGTAATTCCACAACATAATTATTTGTTGTTGGCGAAAAACCGGTAATCGTCTTACCATTTACTTGAATATCGGTAAGGGTATTATCGGTAAGGGCTGCGATAGTATAATTTATAGTATATTGCTGAGTATAAGCCACATCAGGGGCAGAAACGGTTACTGTGGCAGTACCCGGCAACGATGTAGGATTAACAACGGTATGAGACTGTCCGCTTTCGGCATAAACTACGTCGATAGTTGGAACCGTAGTGGTACCAAAAGGCAGTTCTACATTATAATTATATACATAAGGGTTAAAATTCGGAAGAGAAGTACCGTTATATTTTATATTCGAAGGACGGGCATTTTTCGACAATTCATTAACGAAAGTAATGGTATAAGTCGTTGAAGAAGAACCATCTTCAGCAGTAATAACAATACGAGTATCACCACCTATCGGACCCGGATAAACAGTGTATTCAGAAGCGGAAAGCAGACGCCCGCTACGTTTAACAGTAATAGTAGGGATAGAAGTAACGCCGGCACCAAGGGTATAAACGTAACTTGTTTGAGAAGGGGAGAAACCGGACATAGCTCTGTTATTAAGCAATATTTCGTGCGCTACGGAACTATAGATAAATCTCAAATCGTCTACATAAAGTTTAGATCCTTTATTGACAACGTTATCACGTTTATTCGGATAGTTTGCAGCGGAAAAGATGATATTCATTTTTTCCGGCACGTCATTATTAAGGTATGTAATTGGCACTTTAATTTCCGTCCAATTAGAGAACGATTGATTATTACGCCACATACCCTCACCGATTTGAGTAGCGAGAGTAGTAGTACCACAATCGTTACCATCAAAAGCCTGACGGATATCCGACTCCTCATCGTAGTGAGTAGTAGACGAGCAACCGCCATTTTTGCTTTTGTAACTATCGCCTTGAGAGGTACCCTTCCATAAATAGACAACGAGGTGAGCATTTTCGCCATTATTATCTATACGTTTAATCCACACTGCCATAGTATCGGGGCGATATGTCCATTGAATACCACCATCAGTACCTGCTGTAGCAGTACCTGTTTGTAAACCACTGATATAATTCCAAGGTTTACCGAGAGAAATCCAAGAAGGGGAAACTTCGACAATTCCCATAGCGCCTGCCTCTCCATTCTCCATGAGGACGCATTTGCCGGAACGGCCGTTGGCATCTTCAAAAACGAGTTGTTTGGTAACTGTAATACCTACATTTTTATAAAGATTGGAAGCATACCAACCTATTGGGGTTACACCAACATTACTATTGTAATCATCAGCCTTAAAATTCTCAAAATCTAGATTACTCAATTGTTGAGCATTCATCGTACCCAACACAAAAAATAGGGATACAATGAACAAAGGAAAAAGTTTCTTCATAAAAATTTAATTAATAAACCAATACAAGACAATAGCCCTGCGTTTATTGATCTTATCGCTAAGAAATAACAAAATAAAGGGACAATAACAAGGTAATAAGGTAAAAAATCCGCCATGGAATAATCCATGCATAAAACTTTGCAAAGTTACATAAAAATTTTCAAACAGCAAAGCGACTATTTCTTACACGCGTAAAAATAGGATAAGTTAAAGGAGGCAAAATTTAGAGGAACATATAGGAGAATAGCAGTGACCAAAGGGTGTCACATAAAAAAACAAGCGATATAAAAGCAACGAAAAATATTTTTTTGTAACTTTGCAGTTTGAAATTTTATAACAAGTAAAAAGTATAATCACTTACAATGCAAAACATTAGAAATATTGCCATCATCGCTCACGTAGACCATGGTAAAACAACTTTGGTTGATAAGATGTTATTAGCCGGTCAATTGTTTAGAGAGAACCAACAAACCGGGGAGTTGATGTTGGATAATAACGACCTTGAGAGAGAGAGAGGTATTACGATCTTGTCAAAAAACGTATCTATCAATTATAAAGGCACAAAAATAAATATCATAGACACTCCGGGTCACGCTGACTTTGGAGGAGAGGTAGAGCGCGTACTGAATATGGCGGATGGCTGTTTACTACTTGTCGACGCCTTTGAAGGTCCTATGCCACAGACTCGTTTTGTACTTCAAAAAGCACTAAAAATGGGGCTTAAACCTATTGTTGTTATCAACAAAGTGGACAAGCCAAATTGCCGACCGGATGAAGTGCAAGAGGCTGTTTTTGAATTGATGTTCAACCTCGATGCTACTGAAGAGCAACTCGATTTTCCAACCATATACGGTTCTGCAAAAAACAATTGGATGTCGACGGATTGGAAAAAAGAGGCCACCGACATCACAGCCCTACTCGATGCTATAATAGAATATATACCTGCACCTGAAACCTTGGAAGGTACTCCTCAAATGCTTATTACATCTTTGGATTACTCCAGCTACGTTGGTCGTATTGCCGTTGGTCGTGTACATCGTGGCACATTACGCGCAAATCAAGACGTAGCCCTTGTAAAGCGCGATGGTACAGTTATCAAACAACGTATCAAGACTTTACAGACCTTCACCGGATTAGGACGCACCGAAATTGAAAGTGTTTCTTCCGGAGATATTTGTGCAATAATAGGTATAGATGGTTTTGAAATCGGCGACTCAATTTGCGATTTGGAGAATCCGGAACCACTAACTCCTATTGCCATCGACGAGCCTACAATGAGTATGAGTTTTACAAACAACGACTCACCATTTTTCGGCAGAGATGGAAAATACGTAACATCTCGCCATATTCACGACCGTCTGATGAGAGAGCTTGACAAAAACCTCGCACTTCGAGTAGAGAAAAGTGCAAATGACGACGTATGGAGGGTATCCGGCCGTGGCGTACTGCACTTGTCAATATTGATAGAGACAATGCGCCGTGAAGGATATGAGCTACAAGTTGGTCAACCGCAAGTAATTACAAAAACTATAGACGGTCAATTATGCGAGCCGATAGAGCTCCTCACCGTTAATTTACCGGAAGAATATTCCAGCAAAATAATAGATATGGTTACCCGTCGCAAAGGAGAATTGGTATCGATGGAGACGCAGCGCGACCGTATCCATATTGAGTTCCACATACCATCAAGAGGCATTATCGGACTTAGAAACAATGTGTTAACAGCCTCTGCCGGTGAAGCCATTATGGCGCACCGATTCCTTGACTATCAACCATGGAAAGGAGATATCGAGCGAAGAACAAACGGCTCTATCATAGCAATGGAGTCGGGAACAGCTTTTGCTTATGCCATTGACAAACTGCAAGATAGAGGGCGATTCTTTATCTTCCCGCAAGAAGAGGTGTATGCAGGGCAAGTAGTTGGAGAGCATTGCAAAGAGGGCGACTTGGTAGTAAACGTAACCAAATCAAAGAAACTCACCAATATGCGTGCTTCAGGTTCTGACGAAAAAGCCAAACTTATCCCACCGGTAGTAATGTCGCTCGAAGAGACTTTGGAATATATCAAAGAAGATGAATATGCCGAGATTACACCATCTCACATCAGAATCAGAAAAATTATTCTTGATGAAACAGAGAGAAAAAGGGCAAACAGAAACTGATTTTTTAAGGAAAAGCACTTTTTTATCTATGGTATATCATTTTTTTTAGTAACTTTGTACCCGTAAAATAACCAATAAAAGAAATAACTGATGAAAACTTTATTGAAGAACCTTGGAATCATTATCATGCTTATCGGAGTATGTGTATTTGTAGTATACCATTTTGCCTTAACCGGTGAGCATAATATCTTATTATACACCGGATTAGGTTTGGTAATATTGGGTTGTATAGCTCAAATTATCCTCAACAAATTCATCGAATAAGAAATATTATTCTACATCCGATACTACCGCAGAGATGAAACGGTAAAATTTGCCATTTTTATGTTTTCCAACCAAATGAAGAAAACATAAAAATGGCTGTGGTGTTTAAATACATAACAATAGTATAATCATTTATGGCAGAAGAGATTAAAACAGTAAATTACTCCGATGAAAATATCATCACCCTCGACGGACTGACACACATACGCCGCCGGGCAGGTATGTATATCGGAAAGCTTGGAGATGGTAACAGTTCCGACGACGGCATCTACGTCCTCATCAAAGAAGTTATCGACAACTCTATCGACGAATTTCGAATGAATGAAGGCAATAAAATAGAGATTACCATCAACAATCGTACTGTTTCAATCAGGGATTACGGACGTGGTATACCACAAGGCAAGATGATAGATGCCGTATCTAAATTGAACACCGGCGGTAAGTACGACAGCGATGCATTCCAGCGCTCTATTGGTCTCAATGGCGTGGGTATCAAAGCTGTAAATGCCCTTTCTTCGTCATTTATAGTAAAATCTTTTCGCGACGGCATGGTAAAACAAGCCGATTTTGTACGCGGAAAATTGACACAAGAATACCCTTTAACACCTACGGAAGAGAAAAACGGAACTTTCATTCAATTCACCCCGGACTGCGAAAAACAACACCCGCAAGAAACCCTCTTCGACCCTAACTTCAACTTCAATGAAGAAATCATTGAGACGATGTTGCGCAACTACAGCTACCTAAATACGGGACTTACCATTATATATAACGGCAGAAAATTTTCTTCAAAAAACGGTCTGCTCGATTTGCTTACAGAAAATGCAACATCTACACCACTCTACCCTATTGTACACCTAAAAGGCGAACATATAGAGATAGCATTTACACATATCGACCAATACGGAGAGGAGTATTACTCTTTTGTAAACGGACAGCATACTATACAAGGAGGTACACACCAATCGGCATTTAGAGAGTTTTTTGCAAAAACCATCAAAGAGTTTTACAATAAAAACGGAATGGAACTCAGCGATATACGCAGTGGACTTTTAGCAGCAATATATATATCGGTACAGAATCCGATTTTCGAATCTCAAACAAAGATTAAATTAGGCTCGAAAGATATGGGTCCCGAGGGCCCTACCATATATAAATATATAGGCGATTTTATCAGCAAAGAGGTAGACAACTACCTACATAAGAATGCGGAAACCGCCAATATTATGCTCCGCAAAATAGTGGAATCGGAGAAAGAGCGTAAAGCTATTGCCGGAGTATCGAAAATAGCCAAAGAGCGTACAAAAAAAGCCAATCTACACAATAGGAAACTAAGAGACTGCAGAGTACATTACAACGACACCAAAGGTACGCTACAAGACAAAACCTGTATTTTTATTACCGAAGGTGACTCTGCATCCGGATCTATTACACAAACCAGAAATGCTGAGACTCAAGCCGTTTTCTCGCTTCGCGGTAAACCATTTAACAGCTACGGCGAAACAAAAACTATCGTTTATAACAACGACGAATTCTGTTATTTACAAGCGGCATTAAATATAGAAGATGGCCTTGAGGGCTTACGATATAATAAAGTAATCATAGCTACCGATGCCGATGTCGACGGAATGCATATTAGATTACTCTTGATGACCTTTTTCTTACAATTCTTCCCGGACCTCATCAAAAAGGGACACGTTTACATACTACAAACACCGCTCTTCAGGGTTAGAAACAAGAAAGAAACCCGATATTGCTACACGGAAGAAGAACGACTTGCTGCATTAGCAGAATTAAAAGACAATCCGGAAATAACTCGTTTTAAAGGACTCGGTGAAATATCGGCACAAGAATTTCATCATTTTATCGGTGACGATATGCGACTCGATCAGATAAAATTAAGAAAAGAAGATGCCGTTCCGGAACTACTCTCTTTTTATATGGGCGACAATACACCGGAACGACAAGATTTCATTGTAAATAACCTTATCGTTAACGAAGACGAATTATGATTACTTACCCGAATTCCAAGATAAATTTAGGACTCAATATCGTTGAAAAGCGTAACGACGGATTTCATAATATCGAAACCGTATTCTACCCTATCAACATTTGCGATGCATTGGAATTTATTGAAACTGAAAGAGAAACCATCTTTACCACTACGGGATTAAAAATAGAAGGCAACCAATCGGATAATCTTGTATTGAAGGCATATCGACTGCTGGCAACAGAATACAATCTTCCACCTATTAACATCCATCTACATAAGAAGGTACCAATGGGAGCAGGATTAGGAGGCGGATCTGCCGATGCCTCTTATATGCTACAGCTTATCAACTATTACTTCGAGCTTAACATCGGTAAAGAAAAACTTGCCGACTATGCATCTCAATTAGGATCAGACTGTGCTTTTTTTATTTACAACAAGCCCATGTATGGTTGTGGAAAAGGTAATATATTAAGTGATATAGACGTAAACCTTAACGGATATCATATCATACTGATATCATCTAATATTCACGTATCTACGGCGGAAGCCTATTCTCGATGCACACCCCATAGATGGGATATTCCGCTTAAGGATGTAATCACCCGACCTATAACCGAGTGGAAAGAGACTCTCAAGAATGATTTTGAGCAATCCGTTTTTGCTATACACCCGGAGCTAAAAACGATAAAAGAGACATTATACGATTTTGGAGCAATCTACGCAGCCATGTCAGGCTCCGGCTCTACAATATTCGGAATATTCAAGGCTCCTCAAGAAACAAATTCTCTAAAAACAAAACTAAAAAAATTATTCCCGGACAACGACATAACAATACACAAAGCAGAATTATGACGGATAATACATATACTGCAACGTTTTACATACATCCCCACGAAGCTGATGCTACAAAGCATTTAACTCCTGTAATATTAGGTAATTACATACTAAATACAGCAGGTATGGCAGCAAAGAAGTTCGGATTTGGAATGGACAATATGCACGAGCACGGAGTAGCATGGGTTGTAAGCAGAATGAGCGTTGAAATCAAAACATTACCAAAAGAATATACTACAATAAAAATACGAACTTGGATAAAAGACGTCAATCCTATTTGCTCGACAAGAAATTATTTGGTGTACGATGAACAAGACAACGTGATAGCACAAGCCACTACATTGTGGTCGATAATAGATATTAAAACAAGGAAAATCGTAGACTTGGTAGAGCATAGCACGTTATCGAAGTTTATACACGAAAGTGAAGAAAAAGAATTCACACTATCACGTACGCGAAGGATTGATGTAATGAACACTCCGGAGGATATATTTCATTACACCGTAAAGTATAGTGATATAGATATGAACAACCACGTCAACTCCATGAAATATTTGCAATGGGTGATAGATACATTACCATTAGAAAAAATACGAAAAGGAATAGAGCGTATCGATATCAATTACACTAAGGAAGCACTCTACGGAGAAGAATTAACGATATACCACACAACTAAAGAAAACACTGAAATATATGACATACAACAAGATAACACAGTATGCTGTAAGATAAAAATTTCCATAAAAAATTTTTCGCATTGCACTTGTTAATCGAATAAAAAGTTATAATTTTGCGGTTGAAAAAAAATAAATGAATTATCTGATTAAAGTCTAACCTAAAACTAAAAAAGAAATGAAAAAATTTATTTTAGCCGTTGTACTCGCATGCGTATGCGGTGGTATCATGACATCTTGCGACAGAGATGAACGTAAATGTTACAAACTCAACTACACAGTAGAAGTACTTGGTGTTAAAACAGAAGTAACTACTTATCAATGGGCATCTGCTAACGAAATTGAGCCAATCATTGCAGACATTGAAAAAAATTTCAATGTAAAAGTAAGCAAAACGGTAGCAACTTCACACAAAACATTAGAAGATTGCGCAGCTGCAAATACCGGAAATTAATAAAAAGCACAATAATAAGCAGAAGAAATAAAGCGTTATTCTTCTGCTTATTATTTATTAATCAAAGGATTACAATCACTGAAAAATTTTTCTCAAAAAAGTAATAAAAACATTTGGTGGTTATCAAAAAAAGCACTACCTTTGCATCGCTTTTGAGAGAAAGAGCACACAATCTAACAAACAGATTGGAGAGATGGCAGAGTGGTCGATTGCAGCGGTCTTGAAAACCGCCGTACTGAGAGGTACCGGGGGTTCGAATCCCTCTCTCTCCGCAAAATAAAATTTATTAAAGATGAAAAAAGGAATACATCCAGAAAGCTATCGCCCCGTAGTATTTAAAGATATGTCGAACGACGATATGTTTATCACTCGTTCTACAGCAGCTACGAAAGAAACCATCGAAATTGATGGGGTAACTTATCCTTTGATAAAACTTGAAATTTCAAGTTCTTCGCACCCATTCTATACAGGTAAAACCAAATTGGTTGACACTGCAGGTCGCGTAGATAAATTCATGAGTCGTTACCAAAACAGAGTAAGTCGTAATAAAAAATAATTTACTTTGGGCAATATAAAAAAAAGAGATGCAATTATTTGCATCTCTTTTTTTTGTAAAATCGCACAACATCTATTATCTAATTCAGTAAATTTTAAACTCAAAAAAAATATTCATCCGTAAATATCCCATTTCATAGATAGTATTCCAAATTCGGACAAATAAAATTCTTCATATTAAATAATTAAAATAATTTTGCTATTGAAAGAATAAAGAACCTAAAGGCATGAATGAACAAAGGTCGCAGCTATTCAGGCTTTGGCTGAACTACTGATTTCAACTCCATCACTTTAAGCACTGCCGTTTTAATAGAATTCAATCCTACTTCGTTGATATCCAATGTATGCAAATCTACGAATTCAACAGAGGCTACATCGTCGTGCGGACGAAACTCATCAGAATCGAAAGTCACTAAATAGAATAAATCGAGAGTAAATACCGTATAATCCGCAAAAAGATACCTATTCGGAGCGGAGAAGAGGTACTTGGAATTGACGATATTCACACCCAATTCCTCTTTAATTTCTCGTTGTAGAGCGCACTCGGCAGTTTCTTCAAACTCCACAAATCCACCCGGCAAATCAAGTTTTCCACAAGCAGGATTAAAAGCACGACGCGTCATCAACAGTTCTCCCTTTTCATTAAAATATATAGCGGCAACGGCTGCAGCTGCATTTTTATAATAAACAAAACCGCAGTCGTTGCACTTTTTTGCTCTTATATCAATAGTGGAAAAACGAGGACTTCCGCACTTGGGGCAATAGCAAAATTCTTTCAGTAAATCTTCCATAACAACATTATAACCAACTACATATCATAAAAAGTGTAGTCTATTTTATCGTCGAATTTCACTATAAGATACGACCATTTTTCCACGCCATCATGTATAGCATCAGTAACGATATAGCACACATCGTTGAACATCTTAACTTCGGCTTTATGGTCGTGACCGGACAACACCAAATCGACACCATATTTTGTGAATAGATTAGTCAACACGGCAGTCTCCTCCACAGGAAAATTACCGGTAGGGAATTGAGACATTTCCGAATCCCAGAAATGAGTATGAGTTAATACAATACAATGGCGATGAAGCGAGCGACGCGATTTTAAAATATCCTCGAGCCAAGCCAACTGTTTTTTTCCAATAGTACCACTACCAGAATCGAGTACGATGAACAAATCGGAAACGGTATCAGCCTGCATAATAAAATAATAAGAGGCAGAACCGAAGCACTCTTTAAAGTCTTCCCATTGGTCGAAATAAAGGTCATGATTACCCACCACATACTTTATAGGGATGTCGAGTTTTGCAGAAGTAATAGTATCTTTGGCAATAAACATACCACCAGGCATATCTGTAATATCGCCCAGGATAGCTGTAGCCAAGATATCTTTATTCTTCTTGACCTCATTTAAAAACAAATGTAAGTTATGTGCTCTATCGTTCACATGCACATCAGAGCAAAAAGCCATCTGATAAGAAGTAGAAGGAAGAGATATAACGGTATCGGAAGTATTCAACTGCATCGACTCTTCAAAGCGAGTCTCTACCGTCTTACTTGGTGGAGAAACGAACCCTGCGAAATCGTATCTACAAGAGGATAACAGAATAAGAATTAAAGAAATTATCAAATAACGCATGACAAACCGATTTTAAAAAACACAGAATAATAATTAGCAGAAATATGAAAGATGCCTGCAGGCTGACATGCCAGCTGAGCAAAGATGTTGAAATTATTTTCGCCTTCACCGAGTAAGCGATAATTTGCATTAAGAACAAAGATAGGGATATACGAGCGCTCGATAACGAAAGGCAGAATATTAGTCACTTGCAGACCTAAATTCCACACATGGTTTTTCTTAAAAATACGAGTACGGATATCATAAATAAAACCGGGCTCCCAGATGTAAGAGCGCTCACTTGATTTTGAAAATATCGGAGTAAAGAATTGAGCATATCCACCTGCCGCAATATAAAAATACTCTTGATCGTAAGCAAGAGCCAACGACATATTAAAGCGTTGAAAATTATCATCTACATAAATATTATAGAGATATTGATTGCGGATGGCAAGATTACGAGAATCGGAGAGCCACCATCTGAAGTCGCCACGAAGCGAAGCCGTATACAAATTCCATGTATTTACACTGATACCACCGAATAGTTCCACCCATCTACGAGGGGTATAATTTAAAGCGATATCAGCCAATACACCATGGCCGTTTGTCAACGAATGGTTGTACCCGAGAGCCACATTCATAAATACGGGAGCTCTATTAGTAAAAAGATTCTCCACCAGGTCGACATCATTACCCGAGAGCACTTCTCCTTCGCCCTTAATATCTTGAAGCGAAGCATCTTTCTCGGTAAGCATTTCATCTACACAAATACCATTATTATCAGTATCAACACTACCTAATTGACATTCTGATGTTTGTCCCGAAAGCACTTCACCAACTACAGCAGCATTTTGTTGCTCGGAAGTAAAATAATTCACCGACACATCATCAGCAAAAAGAGAAGGAGTAACTAACAAAAAAAGTAAAATAAAAGAAGTAAATTTCTTTATCATAAGCACATATATTTTCTATATCTATATTCTGCGAATAATTTTCCACCCAAGGATAATTTAAAACGCCTCACGCCGTAATCTTTCTCGAGAGAGCCACCACCTAAGAAATCAGCAACAGTCATACCTTTTTCGGCACAATGCGTCATCACGGAATAGTACAATGTGGCATCAGAATATATATTTCCCAACATATTTGCTTCTGAAGCAATATACCAAAAACAGACTTCATTATCAATTACAAAACAAGAGCAACCGCCAACTACATTATTATCTACAAGCATCACGGCAATCAACCCCAATGGAGAAGTAGCAAGCGACTTAAATACAGGTAATTCGGGTAATGGACGACGAATCTTATTGTATAAACGCTTCTGTATATTATAATACTGCTCTATCATATCCTCAGAAGGAGAAAAATCGACCACAGCACCTGAATTTAACGTGCGTCTAATCTGTTTTCTTTTCGATTTAGAGATATTAACATCAAATTTTTCATCGGATATACCGCATTTCACATTACACCAATTAAGAGAATTAAAATTGACATTTCGGAAGCATTGATGAAATATATTCTCGATAGAGAAATGTCGAAATTCCGTGTAAAGCACCTTACGTTGCAATTGTTGCGACAAGTAATCTAAAAGAAATTGAAAAGCAGAAACTCTATCAACATCATCGGATTTATCGACAAATGCAGGCATACACGGAGCCACACAGTAAGAACCGAAAAAGTGAGGTAACAGGGGCATGTAATAACAAATCAGCAAAGGCTGAACAAGCACACATTGCTTGCCATCCCATACCGTAACGTGCACTGCAACATATTTTTTAGATATTGTAAATAATCGAAGCCACTCGAGAGAAGAAAAAGGCGAAAACGACACGACATGAGCAGGGTAATTCTCTACAAAAGAGGGAGAATCTACCACAAACGTATCGTTTTTCAGATAACCGTTTTTTGAAGAAACAAAATTCTTTATCAAGTGACTCATAATATCAAGAAGTAACTTCGGAGGAGAGTTGCAGTTAATTATTTTTGCAAATCAGAGCAACGGCATAAGCAGCTATACCCTCTTTTCTGCCTACGAAGCCGAGTTTCTCAGTGGTTGTAGCCTTAATGCTAACATTGTCTACATCCACTTTTAAAATATCGGCAAGTACACTCTGCATTTGAGGGATAAAAGGGTTTAATTTAGGCTGTTCGGCGCAAACCGTAGCATCGATATTACCAACAGCATAACCCTTTTGATTAATCAATTTAACACATTCGGCGAGGAGCAATTTACTATCTGCACCTTTATAAGCGGGGTCATTATCAGGAAAATGAAACCCTATATCGCGCAAATTGGCGGCACCTAAAATAGCGTCACAGATGGCATGAATAAGCACATCGGCATCGGAATGGCCAAGCAAGCCAAACTGATAATCTATTCTCACGCCACCAATAAAGAGGTCTCTATCCGGCACCAGACGGTGCACATCATACCCCATACCAATACGAAAAGCATTCATAAAAAACGAAAAGCGAGAATAGTATGTTTCGGGAAACACACTACCCTCGCCATAAAATAAAACATATTATATCATTATTTATTTCTATCAGCTAAAGCCTTGATACCATCTACGTCAAATGCCAAAGAGAATCTGAGAGTTTGGTCGAGAGGGTTGCTTTGCACGGCTGATAATACGTAGCCTACATCGAGTTTGAAAGCAGACAATCTGAAGCCGACACCGAAGGTAAAGTATTTACGGTTACCTTTTATGCGAGCCTCGTTATTATAACCGAAGCGAGCGAAGAATTGCTCATTATAAGCGTATTCAAGACCTGCAGCCCAGTTGAACTCTTTCATTTCTTCTGCGAAACCGCCCGGGGCATCGCACCATGACATACCGAGACCGCGCATAACAGAGATGTTATTATATTGCTCGGCAGACATTGACCAAGTATTTTCATCGTTAGGGTCGAAACCTTCAGTAAAGCGTGAAAGGCGAGAAGGCACCATTGTTCTGTTAGTTTCCAAAGAGATTTGCAAACGGTTGAAATCATCGAAAGGAACAAGGTAAGAAAAACCCAAACGAAGATTTAATGGAAGAAGGTTGTAGTTATCACCCTTATCATAAGTAATACGGGTACCGATATTTGAGATATTAAAACCGAAACGGAAGTAAGAAGTACCGGATTTAATATCGATAGGTAAGTTATAGTAACCATTGATATCGGCAGCAAAAGCATAACCGGTATAATAGTTAGGGTCGTTTTTAGCACTTAAATCGGAAGCCACCAAACGAAGAACGACACCCATAGAGAAATTCTCGGCAAGAATACGAGAATAACCGAGGTCGAAAGCAATTTCATAAGGGTTGGCAGTGATACCGATAGCATCCGGGCTCTCACGAAGCACTACTTGACCTAAAGAGAAATAGCGCAAAGAGGCACTGATAGTACCGGCAGCTTTACTCGGTGTATAATAACCGGCAAGGTAAGCAAGGTTAATATCGCTGATACCTAATCTTCTCAACCAAGGAGTATAAGAAAATGCGAAACCTGCACTACTAGCATTTTGAGCGTATTTGGATGAGTTCCAGAATTGTGAATTAATATCACTACTTGTAGAAACACCTACATCACCCATACCGCCACCAACGGCATCCGGATTGATTGACAACGAAGGTACACCTGTTACTAATGGGTTCAATGATGCATAATCACCTGCACTACCCTCTGATTGTGCAAAAAGGATAACAGATGCACATAACATCATTAATGATAACAAAGTTTTTTTCATAAAAGATTATATTAAAATATTATTTACTATGGTTTAAGAAAAAAGGCATATGCAACGAATAGCACCTAATAGCGCAAAAAACGCTACGTTCAACCGATTAAAAAATATCGAACCAAACCTTTTTCTTTTCAAAACGCAAAGGTAATAAAATTATTGTTTACGGACAAACAATTTTAAAGATTTAAAGGTCTTATCTCCATTACTATCTATTAATAAGATTTTTACGAGATAAATTCCGTCGTATAAATTGGCATCATTTACCGAAAAATGATACACGATATTGCAAGAATTATCGGAAACAACTTCGGCGGAAGAGCTCCACAGCATCTCACCCGTCACATTATAAATATATACATGTACGTCGACAGGTTGATTAGGTCGGTTATGAGATATTACAAAATTGGCAACATCTGAAGCCGGATTTGGATAAGCGAAAGCCTCATAAGATTTTATCTTGTTTTTTTCGTCAACAATAAAAGAGATTTCAGCAGAAGAAGGGTTGTTTTGCATATCCCACACTCGGAAAAAGAGTTTGTGTTTGCCTACGTTTAAATCGTTGAATTGATAAAAAACAGTACCTGAGGTATAAGAGTTTAGATCTGATTGATAATATCTGTTTAGCACCACCTCAGATTGAGGGTCGTCGTCGAGGCGCACTATTATATCGTGACCGATACCGCTACCTATAGTATTAATTCCACTCTCATCAGTTACCTCTGCAATAAAGAGCGGACTACTATTTACCTTATCACCATCATTAAAGAATGGAGTATTAAGATAAAGTTTTATTGAAGGACCGTCATTCTCCAAATGGGCATCTTTATTCTCTCCGCCCACCACTATATTTTCGAAAGTACCGTTAGCATCAACCACTTGAAGTGAGTCGGCTGCATATAGCACTATACGCCCCTTGCCGAAATTATACCTGATATCCATAGGAATGATAAACTCGGCATTAAAAGTACCATTTGTCACGGCAACTTTACCGGAGTAAATAGGATTTGAGCGATATTTATATGTAAATGCAGGGGAAGCTGTTTCACCATCATTGCTCAGCGTTGTAATCAACTCCTCCTTATCGAAGAAAGTAATTTTTACAAAGCCGTTAAAGTTATTATCTATATTTCCCGTAGCGGAATCGGTAATTTTTCCAGACAATCGGACAATATCGAGGGCACCGACAGTATCGATAACCGCAGCCTGGATACCATTTACCGAGTCTATTTCCACTTTACGGGCAGAAGGATAATTAAGGGAGACGGCCGGGTCGCCCAAGAGGATGAAACTCAGCCTGTTTGAATCGTAATTATTCGCAAGGCTATTCTTTGCAAGACGCAGAGCATCACCTACGGAAATAGGGCGTAAAGAGCTATAATCTATTTGCAAAAGAGACTTAACCAAAGCGAGATTCAACGCGGTATTCTGAGCAGAAAGCACTGTACGCGTGGTAGAAACCAATCCCATAGCACCCCCTTTAGGGTTAGTAAGTAACTTCTCTCCGGCAGAGACGAGGAAATTATCGAAACGAGAGAAATCGCATGTAGCGGTAACCCAAAGTGGCAACCTCGTATTGTAAAAATTATCTATATCATCGGTGGTAAGCACTTGCTCATTAGCCCATCCATAAATTCCACCATGACCATTATAGTTCACCATCAACACGCCGGATTGAACATAGTCGAGAAACTCTTTTCTAAGCGAAGGATAGAACTCACCGGTAGAAGTAACCTCTTGCTTATAAGAGTCGAAATATAATTTACGCGCGAGCAGTTCGGGATATAATTTTTGAGTAAAATTACAAACGGTATCCGCACTTCGAATATGCTCGTTAAAATCGCCATCATCAGCCAGATAGATGGCTATATTTTTCCAATCGTCAAGGTCTTCGTCAGCTATATAACGAACAATCTTATCCACCACACTCTCGGCTTGGTCTAAATCATAAACCGGGATGCGACCAACAGCGATGTCCATTTTATCAGCAACAACATCAGCACCGCTACCATCTTTTAAGAGGGCGAAATAATCGTCGGTAGTGTAAGAATCGACATCAGAAAAAGAGGCCTCCGATTGATAAGTGAGTAACTTGTAGATATCAGCGGAAGTATTATTTTTCAATATTTCACGATTATCGAAAGAGCCGTCGCCAAAAAGTAACAGATATTTAGGGCGATCAGCCTCATCATTAGCCTTATCATAGAGCATCTTCATTAATCTACGATAAGCCGTAGCATCCTTAGTGCCGGAAGAAAATTCGTTATATACCTCGTCGTCGGTAACTACTGCAACTGTAAGAGCATCGTAATACTCATGAGCTTGAGCTAGACGACGAGCGGGCGCAACAAATTCCTCCGGAGTAATGATTACCAAATCGGCTTGCATAAGAGAGTGCAGATTTTGATTATCAACAGCACCGACAAATTTTGCAGAGATAAAATTATCATTAGTCGGATTCACTGCCACATATTCGCGATAACGATCGAGAGAATCGGAAGCGACAACGGTATTACCCGCAACACTACACTTAAGCTCTTTTAAATAAGTATTACGAGTAACCTCCCACACAATCAAATTATTATCTGTAGAAGAAATATGGAAATCGCACACATCACCACCATTCAAATAAAGTAAATTATTGAAATATAGCGGAGTACCACTTCTCTTGACGAGGTAACGATGATATATCAACTCATAATAATCGAGATATGCGGTGGAAGAAGGATTGGAATACTGAAAATTGACATTGAAACGATTGCCACTATTAGGGATAAAAGGAAAGATACCCTCAGCATCCACACCATGAATATAATTAATTACAGGTAAGGCATTTATAGGCAAGTCACCCACCTTTGTATTATTGATGGTGACCGACATATTGGCGGCAGAAGATGCCACATGGGCATAGCGAAAACGGATAAAAGCAGTATCTTCCGCCACGATATCCGTTGGATTGATAGTGATAACGCGCGACAGTTGCGACTGATTAAACATCTCACCCAAGAATTTTCTACCGGAATTACATATATTGTATTGCTCGGTTTCGTGAAGAATTTTATCCACATATTTATCAGCGGCAACACCGCTTGTGGTGGCATTCTCGGCACGTACAATTTGTTTTGCCTCGCCATTCATATCACAGGTAATGAAATAGTTACCCGTAAAAGAATAGGTATTATATGTATGAGAGAAAGATTTTTGAGAGATATTTACCGACCAAGAAACGGGACCGAGGGCGTAGAATAAAATATAATCGCCGGGACCGAATTTATTATCATCACCTAAGAATTTATATACAGCCACCTCGGGCAGATCGTCGAAAAAATCGACAGAGAAATGCTCCGGCAGTTGATTTCCGCCGTAGCCGAAAACCCTAACATTTGTGGGATTTGAAATACCGTAAGAGCGCAACTCATCGTAAGTAATTTTACAAACGCCGGTCTCGCCTACAGAGATTTTATACCATTTTCCGGAAGCAAGTACTGAATTCGGAGCGTAGACATTTGCGGCATTCAACGAAAAAAAGGAGAATACCGATAACAGAAAATATAATGGAAAATATTTTTTACTTACTCCGAGCATAATTATTTAACGTAAAAATCGAGCAATCTATTGCCCTCGATATAGCCCTCCAATCTATCGTTAATAGCCACAGCACCAACGCCATTCGGGGTGCCTGTATAGATAAGGTCGCCGATTTTGAGGGTAAAATATTTACTTACAAACTCTATAATTTTATCTACAGAGAATAGCATCTGCGACGTATTGCCTTTTTGCACCAGGGCACTATTCTTATAGAGTTCAAAATTGATATTGTTTATATTACCGAACTCAGAAATAGGTACAAATTCGCTGATGACTGCAGAATTATCGAAACCTTTAGAGAGCTCCCAAGGTTGACCTGCATCCTTGAATTTATTCTGTAAATCACGGGCAGTAAAGTCCACACCAAGAGCAATATGCGAATAATATCTATGAGCGAAACGCTCCTCAATATTTTTTCCAAGTTTATCGATACGCACCACAATCTCTATCTCGTGCTCTATTTGATTTGAAAAACGGGGGATAAAAAAAGGCTTATTATCACGGAGCAAACTGGAATCCGGTTTTAGAAAAATAGTAGGTTCTGCCGGGAGATTAAATCTGTTCATCTCCTCATTATGTTTCGGATAATTCCATCCCACGCAAATAATCTTCATAACTAATCGTCGGTTAAATCATTGTTTTCCAGTTGAATTTCCTCTCTTAATCTATTATACATCACGGCAAGATGAGAATACATAGAAGTGTTTTGCACCACAATATTGGCAGGCACACGGATACGGAACGGGGTAAAATTCCATATAGCCTTAATACCGCCGGCAATCATCAAATCGGCAACGGACTGGGCCATCTCTACGGGCACGGTAAGCACGCCGATTTTCACCTGCATATCTTCTTGTATTTGAAGGAAATTATTCACATGTTGAATAGGGATACTATTGATATGAGTACCTACAATTTCGGGACGGACATCGAAGGCGGCAACGAGTTTTAACCCGTACTGACTCAAGCCGTTATCATGCATCAAAGCGGAACCGAGCGAGCCTGCACCAAAGACGAAAGCGGGGTGAGAATTTACAAAGCCGAGATAATCTTCCAAGGCATGTACCAGCATGTCGATATCATATCCCACGCGGGTTTTACCGGATATATTCACGTACGACAAATCCTTGGCAACTTGCGAAGCATCAACACCTATTTTTTGAGCTATTTGAGTACTTGAAATAGACTTTTCTCCTTGATTTCTAACGAGTTTAACATATGCTAAATACCAAGGTAACCGCCTCAACGAAGGCTCCGGAATTTTAAAAAAATGAGTAGGCATACATTTATTATTCTACATTACAATTTGCAAAGTTACAATTTTTTCACGAAAGAAGAAATTATTGACCTTAATTTTTACCCCAAAAGCAAAGTTAATGATTACTCTTTACGAAAAATAAAAGAGGCATAAGGATAATTTTCAGCACATAAGCTACGTAATTAAATAAGAAGATGTATCTTTGCAAAGTAAAATATAACAGCAATAAAACGTATGGAAGATTGGAAATCCAAATTAAGTTTTGCCTACTCTACCAATCCGGAATTTAAGATGGAAGAAGAGGAAGAGATAATAACTCCGGCACCTGCACAGCAAAAATTATATATCGAGCTTGACAAGCGCAACCGCGGAGGCAAGAGTGTTACGTTGATAACAGGGTTTGAAGGCAAAGAAGAAGATTTAAAAGAACTTGCAAAAACTCTAAAGACCAAATGCGGGGTAGGAGGTGCTGCAAAAGATGGTGAAATAATAATACAAGGCGATTTTAGAGAAAAAGTATCCGCTCTACTTACCGATATGGGATATAAAACCAAGCGTAAAAACTGACACAAGACACACATATTTAAAATACATTTGCCACTGTCAAAAAAAAATTTTAAATTTGCAAGATAAAATAATACTAACAGCAACATAATTTTACAATGAAAAGAAGTATAATATTCATTTCTATTATCACACTATCTATCAATATTTTACACTCTCAAACAACGCAAGATCACACTTACTGCAACAAAGATTTTGACATTGCCAAAGAGTTGTATTTCGAAAAACAATATAGTGTAAGTTACGATTATTTTCAAAAAGTACTTCAAAACCCGCTATTGGAGGCTGATATAAAAGCAGATGCGGAATATTATATTGCGGCAAACAGCTACTATTTGAAGCGTGCGGATGCATTGGATGTTTTAGAAAAATATTTAGAAAAATATCCATATTCTCCGATGCGCTCCAAAGTGTACTATATGGTGGGTCGCATCTATTACGACAAGAAGAATTATAGCGAAACGCTAAAAAAATACGGTCAAGTAAAACAAAAACAGCTTGAGGAAGCAGACAAAGAAGATTATCTCTTCTCTATGGGATATAGTCAACTGATGCTCAAGCAATACTCGGCAGCAAGTAAAACCTTCAAATCGATAAAAGAGTACGGGCATCCATACACCAAAGATGCGGAATACTACTATGCTTACTCCGAATTCTGCCAGAAGAACTACAGACCATCATTAGAGAGTTTTATTAATATCGATGAATCGAGCAAATATTACGAAGCGGCACAATTCCATTCACTACAGATTTACGACCAAATAGGTTACAGATCGGAAGCCGTAAAACTCGGCAAAGAATTACTCGCAAAATACCCTAAAAGTCAGTACAAAACAGAGGCTTATCGTATTTTAGGAGAGAACTCTTACCACCAACAGAATTGGGATGACGTAATTATTTACCTCAGCAAATACTCCAATAACGAAGAAAAAATTCAGCGAGCCGACATGTATATGCTTGGCATCGGCTATTATATGAAGCAAAAATACTCCAATGCCATAGGAGCCTTAGGACGCGTAACTACAGAGCAAGACTCGCTATCACAAAACGCATATATCTTTATCGGACACTCTTACTTAAAATTAAATCAGCCGTCAAATGCCCGAATGGCATTCCAAAATTGTTCGCAACAAAACTTCGACAAGAAATTACAAGAAGAGGCATTATACAACTATGCATTAGCCACTTACGAAAGCAAAGCGCCATTCGGAGAAACAATAAAAGCCTTTGAGAAATTCATACAAAAATACCCGAATTCGTCACATTCCGACGACATATTAGAGCGTATGGCAGACGCGTATATCAGCGATAAAAACTATGCCGAAGCTCTACAATCCATATCTAAGATAAGCAACCTAACGCCAAAATTACTACAAGCAAAAGAGCAAGCATTATTCCAAATGGGAGTATCGGAATTCCAAAAGAGTAATTTTGCCGCAGCCGAAAATTGGTTCTCACAATCTATTTCACTTTACAACAAAAACTCATTCTCGTCACAAGCATACCTATGGAGGGGAGAATGCTATTATAGAGCCGGAGAACCGGAAAAGGCACAACGCGACATCAACACATTCCTTGAATCGCCGCAACGCAAAACTGCCAATCAACTCTATAATGCTTACTACACAATGGGTTACACCTACTTCGAAGGCAAGAAATACAACACTGCACTACCTTATTTCCTAAGATATACAGAGATTGACAACGCCTCCGGCACACGCCAATATGCCGATGTAACCAACCGTATCGGCGACTGCTACTTCTATCAGCGAAATTTTGAGAAAGCAAAAGAATACTATTCAAAAACGCCGAGTGCATCTCCTGTTGCCGACTATGCAATGTATCAAAATGCATTTATATTAGGTCTTCAAAAGAAATACGATCAAAAGATAAAAACGCTTAACACCCTTGCAACAAAATATCCTAATGGCGACTATGCCGATGATGCTTACTACGAAATAGGACGTACTTATGTAGTACAAGAGAAGAACTCCGAAGCTATCAGCGCGTACCGCAAATTACAAAAGCAACACCCGCAAAGCAGTCTTACACGCAAGGCATCGCTCGAAATAGGTATGCTCTACAGTATTATGGGTCAGAACGACAATGCAATACAATCTTACAAATACGTAGTGGAACAATACCCTACAAGCGAAGAGACCCGCGTTGCCTTAGAGAGCTTGAAAAATTTATACATCGAAGAAAACAGAGTAGACGAGTATTTAGCATATCGCGAAACGATGTCAGGCTCAACAATTTCTACTATGGAGCATAGCGAAGAAGACTCCATCAGCTTCCTTGCAGCGGAGAAAGTCTTTGCACGTGGCGAATATAGCAAAGCCATCACTTCGCTCAATAACTACATATATAAATATTGCGAAAACCAAACTGCCAACTGCATATCTGCTCAATACTACCTTGCAGAATCTTACTACAATCTTAATCAGTACGACAAAGCCCTGCTGTATTACGACAAACTGACGTCGCTCGAAGGCAATGCCTATTACGAAAGTGCACTGCTTAGAGCATCCGGCATCTCATACGATATGAAGAACTATGTAGCGGCAAAAGATTATTTCGAAATGCTGCTCAGTGCTGCAAGTATTTCGGAAAACAGAGCCATAGCACGACTCGGAGTGCTACGTTGCAGCTACTTCACAAACCAATATCAATCGACGATATATATTGCAAACGAAATTATCAACGACATCTCTTCCGACCTGAATATCATTAGAGAGGCGAGATACAACAGAGCAAAAGCATATATCGCTATCGGCGAGACATCCAATGCCGTCACCGACTTACAAGAGCTCAGCGATGACATCTCTTACGAAACCGGAGCAGAAGCAAAATACCTGCTTGCACAATACTATTTCGATAATAACGACAGCAGTAAAGCCGAGAAACTCATCAACGAATTTATCGAAGAAGGCACCACACATCAATATTGGGTGGCAAGATGTCTGCTCCTCTATTCAGATATATATTTTGCCAAAGGAGACCTATTCTCTGCAAAGCAATTCCTACTCTCCATTCAAGAGAATTATACAGCAGACGATGACATTCAAACGCTCACTTCCGACCGTATGAACATTATCACCGAGAAAGAACAAGAAGGTATTATTAAATAAAAAGATATTCGCAAGATGAAAAAATACTTATCAACAATCATTGCATCATTCGTATTTATCTCTTTGTTCGGTCAGCAAACCAAAGAGAAACAAGATACTGCGATAATTAATCGTGACATACAAATAGAAAAAGAATATACACCGGACATCAAGGAGAGTAAGCGCTCCAATATAGAATACAAAGCACAAGAATACACCATTACACCAACGAGTGTAAGCTATTCTACTTACTCCAATCAAGTAACTCCGAAATCTATATTCTACCCTCTTGCACCTCAAAATCAGAATGTTTTAAAGCGCAAAGAGCCAAGTAAAGGGTACGCACTCATCGGAGCCGGATATTACATTAATTGGGATGCGGAATTCTTCTATCCGATAATTAAGAGTAATAGTACCGACCTATCCATCTTCCTCGACCATGATGCTTATTACGACATCAAAAATTCGCCTTTCGACGACCATATCACTATTGACACAAAATTTGAGATGGATTACCGCCACCGATTCAGAGGCAATCAAGAGATTTATTCCTCAATAGGATACGATAATAATTACTATTCTTATTACGGAGGAATGGACTCTATACATATGAATAAGACGGCAGAATCGGCAGAATGCGAAATGCGTAAAGACTCGCTACTACCGGAGATGCAATGCATGCACAAGATAAAAGCGGAATTAGGGCTCCGCTCTTTAGAGGCTATCGACGGATGGAACTACGATGCAAATATCAGATATAGAGCCATGTTCCTCCAATACATGAATATCCATGAGCATCTGCTTGACCTGAACGGCAAGATGTCACACGCATTTGGAAAGAACGATTTGGAAGTAGGGCTTTCTTTGTCAACCAATTTCTACAACAAAGCCAAAGGCAATGACACTACATACCGAAAAGATTATAACAATGTGGATTTAGGACTCGCACCTGCATATATAATGAGATGGAATAATATAGATTTCCGCCTCGGATTTAAAATTTATTTTGCATTTATGAAGCATTGGAAGGTAAATGCAATGCCTGATATACAAGTAAATTACAACTACAAGAAACTCTTGAACGTATATGGAGGAGTAACCGGAGAGTACCACAACGTAAGCAAATACGAACTCCTTGAAGCCAACCGCTATTTCAACCCTTATTCTGATGTTGAATATAATCATTACGTACCTGTTAAGCCTTACTTAGGATTGATGATAAAGCCGGTAAACGGAATGCTTATAAATGTATTTGCCGAATATAAATATGTAGTAAGCGAATATCAATTTATCAACGAAGGCAGGATGTTTGAAGCACAACAAAATGCATATTCACACACAGTAAATGTAGGAGGAAGAATAAATTATAACCTAAAAGATAAATACAACTTCTATGCTTCCGGCATCTACCACATGTACATACCGATGGATGGGACAATATCAATAGTTCACCGCCCGATAGCCGAGGCAACAGCCGGATTTAATATGAATCCATATAAAGGACTTAATATATATGCCGATTTCTATTTTGCCTTTGGCAGATACAATCACGACCCTGCATCCGATTGGGGTTGGTCGAAAGAACTAATGTCTAACATCTACGATTTAAACATAGGCATATCTTACCATATCAAGCCGGTAACAATATATTTGGAAGGAAAGAACATCCTAGGATTTTCCGACTGCCTCAATTACGACGTATGGCACTCTTACGCAGCAGAACGCAACGTATCAATAGGAGCCAAATTTGAGTTTTAAATTACAGTAAAAAGAGGGGACTTTTCCGTGTCTGCAAGGGGAAATTTATGGAATTAAAGACAATAGAGATTTCCCCTTTAAATTACAATATCGGGTAACGAAAAAATTATGAAATAATATAAATTCTAAGAAGAGCAAAAAAATATTACAAAAACATTTTGTAGAATCAAAATAAAGCACTAACTTTGCAATTCGAAATTCGCACAGAGGTAAATAAGCAGTTCTACTAATTCACAAGGAGTTAGCGCCCTCACCTCCCCGTCTAAAACAAATAAAACAAATAAAATGTACGCAATTGTAGAAGTCTTAGGACAACAATTCAAAGTAGAAGCCGGTCGCAAATTATTTGTGCACCGCATGGAAGAAGCCGAAAGAGGCTCACAAATCGAGTTAGATAAAGTTTTGTTGATTGACAACGACGGCACTATCACCGTAGGAGCACCAACAGTAGAAGGTGCAAAAGTGGTAGCAGAAGTTGTATCACACGTACGTGGCGAGAAAGTACTCGTATTCCACAAAAAACGTCGTAAAGGATACCGTAAATTGAACGGACATCGTCAAAACTTTACAGAGTTAATGATTAAAGAAATTAAAGCGTAAAACTATTAAAACACTAAAGAAATGGCACACAAGAAAGGAGTAGGTAGCTCAAAGAACGGTCGTGAATCAGAAAGCAAACGACTTGGCGTAAAAGTATTTGGTGGTCAGTTTGCGAAAGCAGGTAACATAATAGTTCGTCAACGTGGCACAGTACACAATCCAGGCGAAAACGTTGGTATGGGAAAAGACCACACATTATTTGCCCTTATCGATGGTATCGTTGTTTTCCGCAAAAAACGCAACAATAGATCATACGTATCAGTAGAAGCTCAAAACTAATTAGCTTCTGTTTAATCAAGATACTCAAACACAACAAAGGATATGCACTGAGTGCATATCCTTTTTTATGTAGTTATACAATCGAAGCAAAACAACTACACACAAATAAGTCTATAATGTTGCGATAATAATGTACAAACAACTGCATTTTAATCAGTAAAAATTAATAGAAAAATATTAGTCCGAAGCCCTTTATGAACCGGGCTTCGGACCATTATTTTCTGCCTTTTCGGGTTTTATCGGACAGCAATAATTATTATATATCTTTCAAAGAAAGAGAGAGCAACTGAAGATTATATTTTGCAAAATCCTTAGGAGGAAGAGCCGCTACTTTATTTTCTAAAACAGTCATATTAATTTTACGTTCTTGTCGTTTAACCTCGGCAACAACACCTGTATTACTGAACTCATTAACAGCTATTAAATCTATTTCATTCTCTCCACGCTTGTCCCACCAATTACTAACACTTGTATAATTACCACTCTCCATAATCTTTGTTTGAAACCAACGTTCAAGAGTACGGCCGGAAAACTGTTCAAAATTATCCATCACATACTGTTGAAGTAAATTCCATTGTCCAGACTCAATCATTCCTTGATACGGATAAATAAAACGGAACCAAAAACGCAGATAACAATCATCAATACTCCATCTTATATTTCTAACACCTGATTTACTAAAAAGAGGTGTATTCTTAGAAATAAAAGAATAGTCATCACAAAGATTGCTTAGATATGCGCCGGAATTCTTACCTATTACGCTATCAATCTCACTTTGAGTAGTCATTCCTGCCGCAATAAGTTGCAGAATACTGAAGTACGTACCATAGTCACGTCCGAATTCAGAAAGAAGAAGTTCAATTCCTTCCGTGATAAACGGAGAATCAGGCGAAGTAGCATATTTAAGCATTTTATCACGAGTTATTGCCTTTGCATCCATCAGCAATGACACATATTTAGCCACACCACCTGTCAACATATATAAGCAAAGCAAGTCATCAGGCTTAAAATTAGGATTGTGGTCATACAATATTTGTCGAAGAATGTCAGTTCGAAACGGGTTAAGGCGAATTGCGGAATCTCGACGACCATATAAAGGCTCATCACCATTTTCAAATATCCTTTTCATCATCGAATATATAGATCCACATAGAATTAAATTCACCGATGTTGAATCTTTATACCTATCCCAAATATCTTGTATCTCACTTGGTATAGCTTTGTTAATATTAAGAACGTTTTGAAATTCATCAATAATAAGTGTATAATGATTATTACGACCATACCTCATAAGCTCCTCAAACAAAGCTCTGAATGAATCAACTGCACCATATATATGAAGTCCTAATTGACCCTCAGCTTGCTGCTGAAATTTTTTGCATAGCATTTGCTCATTATCTTTTGACACAAAAAGATACAACGACTTTTGATCTTGAACACTTTTAAGCAAAAGGGAAGTTTTACCTATGCGTCTACGTCCCATTAAAGTAGTCATCATAGAATGCGATGCCGACTGCTCCCAGTTTTTACTAAGCGTATTCAGCTCATATTCACGATTATAGAATTTCATACACAAATAATTTAATTATCATTAATTTAACAGCCATTAAATTAATAGCCATTGCAAAGGTATAATAAATAAATTAATTATGCAATTATCATTAAAAAAATTTATTACTGTCCGATAAAACTTATAGAGCAAATAAAATTAGGGTTGACATTTCACACGAAGTGTCAACCCTTTTGATTATCTTTATATATTTTGGAATAATCATAATCAAGAGTAAAGATGGTCTTTTTACCGGACAGCAATATCTTTAGACATTCTTACCCATATCAAAAGCCATTGCCAACGCCTTATGACCAATAATTTCGTTGACACCGGTAACGCCACCGGCAAAAACGGAGCCGGACAATTTTGCTTTAGGGAAGCACTCTATCCAGCCCTCAAGTCCGCTAATAGCCCTCTCAGGCACACACGCTTCATCTTCCGCAGCTGCAGTAAAGATATAGATATCACGGAAATGATAGTCGGAATTATAGAGCGGATTGGCACGGTCGAGAAGCGTCTTCATCTGACCGCACATCTCGTAATAATAGATAGGAGTAGCAAAAGCGATAACATCCGCGTCATGCATACTGCGTAGGATTTCGGGCATATCATCTTTAATAACGCATTTCCCGGAATGTTGACAAGCAAGGCAACCGCGGCAAAACTTGATATCCTTGTCTCTCAAAGATATCTTCTCCACAATATTACCGGCATCAACAGCCCCACGCATAAACTCCTCAGCAAGAGCATCAGAATTACTATTAAGCCTCATGCTCGTAGAAACAACCAAAACTTTTTTCTTCATAATGATATAGTAGTAAATTTTCACGGCTACAAAATTACAATGAAATAACGAAACCCACAATACCATTATTCAAGAAAAATCTACCCGAAATAAGGAAATTTATCGAGTAGGAGGGTGTGAACTTTACTGATATTTTATCACAAAAAATCATAATTATAAAGATAATTACGCCGGAAGGAAGTGAACTTGCCTGATATTATATACTATTGACTTTAAGATTACTCTGAAGAAGGAATAATAACTTCTATAGTTTTCTCTCTTATAAGGGATTGTAGTAATTTCAAATGGGCTACTGATGTGACACAAATAGGCATAGGCACAGAAAAAAAGTATCTGTCGCCCATTCTTGACAAATTCAACAGAGAGATAATTTTATATAACATATCCAGGTCTCCAAATCTTAAACAGATATATGATATGCTTGACAAAGCTTTTGCACGTTTTGAAAGCCTTGACTATCTTATCCTGCATCCCGCTCAAGGCAGACAATATCAACATTACGGTTATCGCACAAGGCTTAAAGAACATGGCATTATACAAAGCATGTCTCGTAAAGGCAACTGTCTTGACAACGCAATGGCCGAAAACTTCTTCGGCATTATGAAGTCCGAACTTCTGTATGCAGAAAAGTTTGAATCGACTGAAGCCTTCATGAAGGCTTTAGAGGAATATATTGATTATTATAATAATAAAAGAATTAAAAGCCGGTTAAAAGGAAAGAGTCCGGTGCAATACCGAACTCTTTCTAATATCGGATAGTTAATAACCTGTCCAACTTTTTGGGGTCACTTCAGAAGGCGATGCTCCCAATTATACAATCTCTTTAAGAGTTGCCAAAGCCACCCGTCAATTGCAAGGTTATACCAAACAAAAAGGACTCGATAAGGATAAGATTAAACAAATGGTTTTGCTATATCTAAAGAATGCCGATTCAGATGGTGCTAAACGTGATGGTATTTACGAATATATCAAGGATGTAATGCCGCAAGCAAAAACACGAGAACAGCAATTGAGAATATTGGGAGATATTCTTAATGCTCTAAGTGCTGATAAACTTATATTTGCCAATGGACGAACTTGGTTCTTGAATGAATAACTATAACGGAAGATATAGCGGAGATTGCTAATTATAGCGGAATTTATGACGGATTCCGTCATATTATAGCGGATAATGACACTCCTGCTAATCTATATCAAACTTATAATCAGAAAGAATATATTATTAGGAGACAAAATAAAAGAGTTAAGAGATGAACACGGTGTACTGCAAAGGCAATTGTCAGCTTTGCATGAAATAGATACTCAGATGTTTAGCAAAATAGAGCGTGGCGATAGATATGCCAAATGAACACAAGTGATACAATTAGCCGAGTATTTTTAAGATTGATAAGAATGAATTTCTTACACTATGGTTGGCAGACAAAGTGCTGAATGCTGTAGAAGGAGAAGACGAAATAAAGCGAAATGCCATTGAAGTTGCACAGAAGAGAATAGGCTAATTCACACAAATGTCGGAAACTATATGGTATCATTATCATACAATTCCCGATATTGATATTTTATAATCAGACTGATATTTTACAACATTCGGTTCAAGCGTGGAACTGCTATGCCACACTTTATACTCAATTTACGAGCATACTACCAATTACTTTCTTCCAAAAGTCTTCTGCAAAAATAACATTCAAAAAACGAATAAAATAGAGAGGTAAAAGAGGCTCAATAAAACGGGTGTTATGTCTAAATAAAAAGGCTGGCTCAAAATAATTTTACTATTTTCGAGTCAGCCTTGTATAGGGAGGGATTTATTTCATTGGCTTACAGCGAATTGTCGTAATCCGTGCACTTTCGATTCCTTGTGTGGAATATGTATTATTTTCTCGGTTTACAGCAAAGACTGATTTGCCATCCACTTTCGATTCCTAGTGTGGAATATGTGTTATTCACTCTGCTTTCTACGGCCCCGGGAATAGAGTTCCGAAGTCTCAAGCCTTGTATAGGGAGTGGGGAGATATTTTCCCAATCTTTCAGCAGAGAAATAAATCGCTATAATTCAATTTATTAATATGCTCTTGCGAAGAGGACGCGGCGGGCGGATGGGCGGCCGGTGACCATACATTTGCCAGGGGTGATGTCGCCGTCAAGAGGGATGCAGCGGATAGTGGCTTTTGTCTCTTCCTTGATCTTCTCTTCGGTTTCCGGTGTTCCATCCCAGTGTGCAGAGATAAAGCCTCCTTTCTCTATTTCGACTTTGAACTCTTCGTAGCTGTTGACTTCGCGTGTAACAGAGGCGCGATAATCGAGGGCTTTCTTGAAGATATTTGCTTGAATATCATCGAGGAGTGACTTAATATGCTGTGCTATACCTTCGAATGTCATTGTCTCTTTTTGGAGGGTATCACGACGCATCACTTCTACAGTACCGTTTTCAAGGTCGCGAGCTCCGATAGCAATACGTACAGGTACACCTTTCAGCTCATATTCGCTGAACTTCCAGCCCGGTTTTTTGTTATCTGCATTATCGTATTTAAAGCTGATACCGAGCTCTTTAAGTTGTGCTGTAAGTGTATCAACCTTACTATTGATAGCATCGAGTTGCTCTTGATTTTTATAAATAGGCACGATAACTACTTGGAAAGGAGCCAATTTCGGAGGTAGAACGAGTCCGTTATTATCGGCATGCGCCATAATAAGAGCACCCATCAAACGGGTAGAAACGCCCCAAGAAGTAGCCCATACATAGTCGAGTTTATTCTCCTTATTAACGAATTGAACGTCAAAGGCTTTAGCAAAGTTTTGACCGAGGAAGTGAGACGTACCGGCTTGAAGGGCTTTACCATCTTGCATCATGGCTTCGATACAGAAAGTTTCCACTGCTCCGGCAAAGCGTTCGTTAGCGGACTTAATACCTTTAACGACAGGTACAGCCATAAAGTTTTCGGCGAAATTGGCATAAACATCGAGCATACGGCGTGCTTCTTCAAGGGCTTCAGCCTCGGTAGCATGGGCAGTATGGCCTTCTTGCCAGAGGAATTCAGCGGTACGAAGGAAGAGGCGAGTACGCATCTCCCAGCGAACTACATTAGCCCATTGATTGCAAAGGATAGGAAGGTCGCGATAGGATTGAATCCAATTCTTATAAGTATTCCATATAATAGTCTCTGAAGTAGGACGCACAATGAGTTCTTCTTCGAGTTTAGCTTCGGGGTCTACAACAACGCCGGTACCATCGGGGTTGGTTTTCAAGCGATAATGGGTTACTACTGCACATTCTTTTGCAAAACCCTCTACGTGGTCAGCCTCACGACTTAAGAAAGATTTCGGAATAAAGAGCGGGAAATAAGCATTTTGGTGACCTGTTTCTTTGAACATATCATCAAGAATACGTTGCATTTTTTCCCAAATAGCATATCCGTATGGTTTGATAACCATACAGCCACGCACAGCAGAATTTTCCGCCAAGTCGGCTTTTACAACTAAATCATTATACCATTGCGAATAATTTTCTTCGCGAGGGGTAAGTTCTTTTAATTCTTTTGCCATTTTATAAAAAAGTAATTATATAGCTATATTATTTTAACTTGAGTATCGTCTTGTATACAAAAATCGGAGAGAGAAAGGTTTTGCCAGAGGAGCAATTTACCATCGTAACCGATAGATAGCGATTGAGTTACGAGCTGAGGCACGCTTAGACCCACCTTTATATTATTTAGGTTTACTTCTGTGGTAATCAATCCGTTATAGAAGATAGTAGAAGATGGCTCCACTTGCAAATCGGTAAGGCACACTATGCGGATGACCTTGCCATTCGCATCGCGCTCCACCATAAGGTTGTTATCTATGGTTTCGGAGTCGACCAACACTTTATTTGCTGCTACGCGATTTTTCATCTTTAGCGGGCACCTTTATTTATCAAACAGGTCTTTCTCTACTCTATTTATAGAATCGTGTTTATTAATAATGTATTTTAATACGTCGAATGAGAATCGATTATTGAATTTATCGTATTTCTTATCGAGCAAAAGTGTATCGATATAAAGGCTATTAATTCCTCTAAGGGAGTCTATTACAACGATATCCAGTGCGCTTAACTTCTTATCTTCCGGCACCACCTTTATAAAGCGGATGTTTCGTATGAGGGAGTCGGCATAAGAGTAGTGCATCAGCGAATCGGCGCTACCGTCGTCATAAGTCATTATCATACTTGTGCGGTAGATAGTAGAATCGGCAGAGATAGCCCTCATTTTCACATTAAAGCAGAGGGTATCTTTTGCGAAAATATATTTGTCACCGTCGTTAATATAGCTTAGGTGCAAATCTCTCTCCACCTTATCCGCCTTCTTGATTTGAGAGAGTACAATTTTACGTCTGCCAAGCCAAAGGTTGAAAGTATCGATAGAGTCGAGAGCCGACAAGCGAGAATCTGGATGAAACTCGTGATTATCGACTTTTTCTTGAAATGCCACCGTTCTATCCAGCACTTTACGATAGATGAGTTGCAAATCATCGGGATGCTTTGCATACCATTGCAGCGATTTTTCAAAAGTCTCTTTCGAAGTATTATGTTTTTCGAAAATGCCTTCAAAAATCTGCTGTTTCTCCTCTTTAGAATAGTTCGGTTTATAGACTTGGAAGATGGTTTCCGCCAAATGAATATCAAAAAGGAGGTCCTCCATTTCCTGCTTATTCAACACCGACCAAGGACGTATGTCACAAGAAGTTAGGCACAGCAAGCCGGATAAAAGTATGATTTGTACCAGTCGACTCATTTCTTCTTATCAGCTGCTTTTTCTTTCTTCGGGAAGAGAGCATCCATAGTGACACTGAAATCTTTATGGAAAAAGATTATCAGCAAGAATACCGACACGGTAATGTACGAGTCAGCGAGGTTGAATACCGGGCTAAAGAATATTTTACCGGCAAGGAAAGGCACCCAATCGGGGAAAGTAAAGATAGGGAAGTAGAACATATCCACCACTTTACCCATAAAAAGAGGGGCATAACCGCCACCTTCCGGAAGCCATTGAGCCACACTGGTAAAAGTACTCTCGGAAAAAAGTACACCATAAAAGATAGAGTCTACGATATTACCGAAAGCCCCTGCCAAGATGAGGGAAACCACAATGATATAACTAGTCTTATAATTCATCTTCACAAGGCGATAGATATAGTAAACTATAAACGCGGATACGAAGATGCGGAAGAGAGTCAAAAAGAGCTTGCTACCGAGGGTAAGACCGAATGCCATACCGGGATTTTCCACAAACCAGATATAGAACCAGCTGAATATTTTTACATTTTCGCCTATGGTAAAATTCAGTTTGATATACATTTTAAGCCATTGGTCGAGGAAAATAGCCAGTAAGATAACCAGTAGCGGAATAAATTTCTTAAATTTCTGCATTAATACTATTTTTTATTTTTTGCTTCTATACATAATGTGGCGTGAGGAACGGCGCGAAGACGTTCTTTAGGTATCAGTTTACCCGTTTCACGACAGATGCCGTATGTTTTATTCTCAATACGAACGAGAGCGGCTTGCAGATGTTGAATGAACTTCATCTGGCGTTGAGCGAGTTGACCGAAAGACTCTTTGAAATTAGTATTTGCACCCTCTTCCAAAGTTTTGAAGGTATGAGCAGTATCGGTAACGTCATTGCCATCCATATTACTGATAGAAAGTTTCAGTTCGTCATATTCTTTTTGAGCCTTCTCTAATTTTTCCAATATTATCTGTTTGAACTCCTCGAGTTCAGCATCAGAATAACGAGTTTTTTCTGCCATATAAACTAAGATAAATGTTATTATTATTTTACAATACTGTTTTTTACTTTCTTAAAAAGGTTTGAAGCGAAGACGAAAGCATTAAGGGCTTCGTTATCAGAAGTAAAGATATCATCTTTTGAACCGTCCCAAGCTTTGCAGCCTTTGTCGATAAGGATGATATGTGCTCCCGTCTCCATTATAGAGTTCATATCATGGGTATTAACGATAGTTGTGATATTGTACTCTTCGGTAATTTCTTCGATAAGTTTGTCGATAACGAGGGAAGTAACCGGGTCTAACCCTGAGTTTGGCTCGTCGCAGAAGAGGTATTTCGGGTTAAGAGCGATGGCACGTGCAATGGCAACGCGCTTTTGCATACCGCCACTAATCTCGCCGGGGAAGAGGTTAAACTTATCGGAAGTAAGGTTAACCCTATTCAGACAAAAGGCGGCTCTATCTTCTTTTTGCTTGACCGTCATATCCTTAGCAAACATTCTAAGGGGGAACATAACGTTTTCGAGCACAGATAGTGAATCGAAAAGAGCGGAGCCTTGGAAGAGCATACCCACTTCACGGCGCAGCATTTTCACTTCGGAAAGGCGCATTTTAGTAAGAATTCTACCATCGTAAGAGACCACACCTTGCTCGGGGCGAAAAAGACCGATAATACACTTCATCAGCACCGTTTTTCCGGAACCGCTCTGACCGATAATTTGATTAACTTTACCGGTATAAAATTGAGCGGAGACATCTTTCAGTACGGGTTTGCCGTCAAAAGATTTATATATATTATTGACCTCTATCATATTAAGTAAGCATTATTTTAGTTAAGACGATATCGGCGAGGAGAATAAGAATACTGCTGTTTACGACGGCATGAGTACTAGCGCGACCAACAGCGATAGCACCGCCGAAAGCGTAATAACCGTAATACGATGAAACGGAAGCGATGATAAACCCGAAGAAGACGGATTTAATAACGCTATATGTAAAATAGAAAGGGATAAAGGCGTATTGAATACCGTATACGTAATCACTCATAGTGATAAGGTCGGTAAATTGAGCAACACCGGCACCGCCGAGAAGACCGAAGCCTACGCAAAAAATAACGAGGATAGGCATAAATACCACGAGGGCAATAATTTTAGGCAGGATAAGGTAGTTGGCGGAGTTTACACCCATTATTTCCATAGCGTCTATTTGCTCTGACACACGCATTGAGCCGATTTCGGAGGCGATATTAGAGCCAACTTTACCGGCAAGGAGCAGAGACATGATAGTGGATGAGAACTCAAGCAGATAGGTATCTCTGAGCATGAGGCCCGTAGTATATCTTGGCAAGAAAGGGTTTTCGGTATTAAGTACTACCTGCATAGTCATAATCACGCCCATAAATACGGAGATGATAAGGATAATGCCGATAGAGTCGGTACCTAATTTTTCTATTTCTTTAGGCACTTGTTTGAGGAGCATTTTGACGTTATCGGTACGCGAGAAAGTTTTTCTCATCAAAATGCAATATTCACCGACTTGATGTAAAAATTTTTTGAACATATAAGCAAAAAATAATAAGTGCACAAAGATACAAATTTTTTTTCGAATAAAAAACGAGGTAAACAAATAAATGTCCACCTCGTTTTTATTTGATTTACAGCATATTAAAAAGCATGTCTTAAATAAGAGGGATAAAACCCGGATTATAGCGAGATAAAACCGCGCCTAAAAAGTAAAAATAAGACAAAGCAACAATATGCCGACAAAAGAATTCAATTAGTAAGAAGTACGTTGTACAGCTGCATAATTGATTTTAAGAGCTTGAGCGCGTCTTAAAGCTTGTTTGATATCGGTAATAATACCCATTTTAGTCTCTTTATCAGCTTTGATAGAAACGGTAAGTAAGCCTTGTTCGTTTTCTTTCATGGCATTACGTTCGTTTTCGATAAACATTTCGATTTCGTTCAATTCTGCGAAAGAGTCGTCAAGTTGGATACGAGTTTCTTTACCGTATTGCTTTTGGAATTCAGGTCTTGGTTCACCGACATAGATGTAGCGAACGAGAGATTTCTTCTCCAACTTTTGAAGTTCGGTAGCTTCAGGAACACGGATATTAACCTTATAAGTAACCTCTTTGATAGAGGTAGAAACCATGAAGAAGAACAATAACATAAAGATGATATCAGGCAAAGAAGCCGTAGAAACGGCAGGAACTGATTTTTTCTCTTGTTTTCTAATTTTAGCCATTATTTATTTCCTCCATAATTTTTAGGTTCAGCCTCTGAGATTTTTTGAGGGTACAAATCCTGAACAGCTAACTGTTGATCTTCTGTAAGCTCGGCATAAGGTTTTCCGAATCTTTTTTTGGAGAATTCCTCACGGATTTCGTTATAAGCGGCAACTAATTCGTTTTGGACTTCCAGATATTTTTGGTACTCAGTACCACGGTCGTTCTGCAAAGAGATAACGTGGTTTTTAGTAACCTCATAAGTTTCGGTTTTACCGTCGATTTCAACATCAACGGGAACGATTTCCGGCAATGAAGATCCACGAGCTTCGTTAAGGATAAATTCTTTGGCGCGATCTTTTAATTCTCTAACGTCGAGAGGTTCACCCTGCACCATGAGTTGGTTATTAGAGTTGATAAGGATGACGAGGATATTACGTTTATTAACCTCAACATCTTTCTTCTCCATATTAGGTGGAAGAGGTGGTGGCAGACGACGAGAAAGACCCTTGTCTACTGACATAGTGGTAGTAACAAGGAAGAAAATCAAAAGCAAGAAAGCTATATCCGCCATAGAACTTGCATTAATTTCTTGAACTTTTCTTTTTGCCATACTATTTAATTTTCAGTGCTAAAGAGCACTCAATAATTATTTTAATTTAGATATAATGAAAGTAACCAACATAGAAAGGATAGTACCGGCAAAAAGGATATAAGCAGTATATATGCACATATCAGAGAATTTTGCCATTACACCTTGGTTATCTGTACCTTCATAACCTATGATATCCAATTTATCTTCAGAACCCAAGCTCCAAGAAATAAAGAAGATAGCAGCGAAAACTACTAAAATCACGAGAGACTTAACAGCTTTCTTAGGCTCATTAATAAAAGTTTTTACAAAGCTAACGATAGCGAAACAAAGAGTGAGAACTATAGCGATAGCACCTAAAACGTAAGCCCAATTAATAAATAAATCGGTGTAAGTAGGAGCATTCCAAGTTTCCCCGTTGATTTCAACATCGTTACCTCCTCCCGTAAAGAACACCACTGTAATTACTACTGATACGGCAGCGAGCAACCACAATGAAAGTTTTGGGAGTAAGTTAAATAATTTATTCATAACCGATTAATTTATTTTTTTGAATGTTTAACAACAATATCAAGGAGGGAGATAGAAGAATCTTCCATATCATTTACAACTGCCTCGATACGAGTAAGGATATAGTTATAGAAAATTTGAAGGATAATACCAACGATAAGACCAAGCACTGTAGTAAGGAGGGCCACTTTAATACCACCGGCAACGACAGTTGCAGAGATATCACCTGCTTGTTGGATTTTATCGAAAGCTTGAATCATACCGATAACGGTACCCATGAATCCGAACATAGGAGCAAGTGCGATAAACAAAGAGATCCAAGAGAGGTTTTTCTCCAAGAGACCTAATTGAACAGAGCCATAAGAAGCAACTGATTTTTCTACCACGTCAACGCCTTCTGAGTAGCGAGAGAGACCTTGATAGAAGATAGAAGCAACAGGGCCACGAGTATTACGGCAAACTTCGAGAGCAGCGTCTACACCACCTTTATTCCAAGCTTCGTCGATACTGTTGAGAAGTTTTTTAGTATTTACAGAAGAGAGGTTGATGTAAATAATACGTTCGATACAGAAAGCCAAACCAAAAATCAAACAGAATACTACGAGAGACATAAATTTAGCGTCACCTTCGATGAATTTAGTTTTGAGAGCTTGGTGAATACTTTGCTCTGCAGGAGCTTCTTCTACGATTGCAGCTTCTTCTACTACTGGGGCTTCTTCTGAAATTGCTTCATCAGTAGCCTCTGTTTGTTCTACCGGAGTAGCTTCGTCTTGTGCCATAACGTTTGTAGTCATTCCAAAACCAAGGAATGCCACAATGGTCATCATTGCAAAAATTTTTTTCATTTGTGTGTTGTTTAAAAGTTAATATTTATTTTAATTATTTCATTGTCCGTGTTATAATTTCAAGTTTTATCGAGGCACTAAAAAAATTTAGATTACACCGGATAAATGCTCTGAAAAAAGCGAATTCGAACGGGCACAATACACCACTCAAATTCGGTTGCAAATTACTAAAAATTAGCGAAACAAAATAAGGAATTTCCGTTTTTTTTCAAAGAAAATACACTGTAATATAACCGATTGATTTTCAATAATTAGAAAAGAGAAAAAATGAATTCAGTAAAATAAAATGAATTATTTGGAGCTAAATATGGAAAAGTGTCATTGCATTTTCGGTGGTAATTTTGTCAACAAATTCAGCATCGACCTTGAAAATTGAAGCCAACAAAGAAGATACGTGAACGAGATAAGCCGGCTCGTTTCTTTTACCGCGGAAAGGTACGGGACTGAGAAATGGGGCGTCGGTTTCCAACAAAATATTGTCTAATTTGATATTTTCTATTACGGATGGCAAGTTAGAATTTTTGTACGTTAACACTCCGCCTATTCCGACATAGAAACCCAAGGAAACGGCTTTTTTAACCTCCTCTACCCCACCTCCGAAGCAATGGAAAACGCCACGAAGACCTCTATTATTAAATCGGCTCAATATTTTGAAAGTTTCGGCATACCCCTTTCTAACATGAAGAATAACAGGTAAATCGAGTTCTAAAGCCCACTCCAATTGACGCGTAAGTACCACCTCTTGCTGCTGAGCATAAGTTTTATCCCAATAGAGGTCGATACCGATTTCACCGACAGCTACATGTTTCCGATTAAAAAGTTCATCTTTAATTACTTTAAGTTGCTCTTCGAAATCATCATTCACGCTTGTAGGGTGTAAACCCATAGCCGTAGAAGTAAAATCGGGATAAAGGTTATGGCAACTGTAAAGTCGCTCGATGGAGTCGACATCGACATTCGGCAGGATGACGTGGTTCACCCCATTCCGCTTAGCATTTACGACAACGGCATCACGGTCGTCATCGTACTCCTCCATATAAATATGTGTGTGAGTATCAATCATTTTGTAGCATTTAAAAAGTCAGCAGCTTTAGCGAGAGAATCCGGTTTGCCCACATCCACCATTTTAAAATCGGGTTGGACGAGACCGTAAATTTCGAATTTTTCGGCATTATCCAAATAGAAATCTATTATAGAAAATTTATCGGGATAGTTATCCATCAAAGGGTGGACCTCATTACTCAGCAAATGAATACCGGCGAAAGCCAACTTACGGCAATTCTCGACATTTAAATTTTTAAAAGGAGATTTCACCTCACCGGTAGAGACATTCGTCCACCCAACAAGGCGCATATCACCGTTAAAAAGCAAGTAACGCGATGTATTTCTTTCGCTTACAAGGAGAGTGGCAATAGCATTATCACGGTGATTTTCGAGCATATAATTAAGCGAAAAATTAGAGATAATGTCCACATTATGAATAAGGAACGGTGCAGAGCCCAATATAGTGCGAGCGTGCTTTACGGCACCGCCGGTATCGCAGAGCAGAGCACTCTCATCAGAGATAGTGACGTTATTTCTATTTTTCAATACCTCTATGATTTTCTCGGCAAAATGGTGGACGTTGACAACAAAATCGGTAATACCCTGAGCCGACAAATTTTCGAGCACTATATCCAAGAGGGTTTTATCATCTACGGTAACAAGAGCCTTAGGGATGCTGTCGGTCAACGGTTTAAGGCGAGTACCAAGACCCGCGGCGAAAACAAATCCTTTTATATCTTTAGCAGTGAGCATATCAGCAGTTAATAAAAACGGTGAGCATATCAGCAGTTAATAAGTTTCTATTATTTTATATTATAAAGACTTCTCTATATCTTGTTCACGGTGAATAATTTGAATATCCACATCGAATTTTTTAGACAGGTGCTCAGCGAGGCGTTCGGCACAATATACGGATCTATGTTGACCGCCGGTACATCCAAAGCATACCATCAAATGAGTAAATTTACGCTCTATAAAACGTTGCACATGAGAGTCGACAAGAGAGTAAACATTGTCGAGAAAAGCAAAGACGCCACCGTCATCTTCAAGGAATTTAATCACCTCTTGATCGAGGCCGGTAAAATGCTTGTAATGCTCGTATTTACCCGGGTTATTGATAGCGCGGCAATCGAAAACATAACCGCCACCATTGCCGGTGATATCGTTAGGAATACCTTTTTTATAAGCAAAGCTATATATACGCACCTCCAATTTACGCTCAGGATTAAGTTCGGAGAACTGCTTCATCTGAGTGAGTTCGGTGAGTAAACCGGAGAGATAAGGGTATTCGGTAAACGGCTCGCGAAGCAGACGGCGAAGATTATCGATAGCATAAGGCACGGATTGCAGGAAGTGAGGCTTTTTCTCGAAATAACCTCTAAAACCGTAAGCGCCAAGAACTTGAAGAGTACGGAAAAGCACAAAATGGCGCAGTTGCTGGCGGAAATAAGTCTCATCCACCGGCATATACTTCCTCAAAGAATTGAGGTAGGTCTGTACAAGTTCTTCTCTGAGTTCCTCAGAATAATTGGCTTTAGCTTGCCAAACAAAAGAAGCGACATCGTAATAAATAGGACCCTTTCTACCTCCTTGGAAATCGATAAAATAAGGTTCACCATTTACCAGCATCACGTTACGAGATTGGAAATCACGATAGAGGAAAGTAGCAGAAGTACTACGCATAAGAATATCGCTCATACGTTGAAAATCATCCTCGAGTTTTATTTCGGAGAAATCGAGACCGGTAGCTTTCAGGAAGCAATATTTGAAGTAATTCAAGTCGAAAGAAATCATTCTCTCGTCGAATTCCGGCTGAGGATAGCAGATAGAGAAGTCCAAGCCATCGGCGCCAAGGAATTGTATTTCAGGCAATTTAGCCATAGTTTTACGCAGTAATTCACGCTCTTGCTCGGAGAACGAGCCGCAAGTACGCCCTTTTTCCGTAGCTTTAAACAGAATTTCATCGCCTAAATCCTCTTGAATGTAGAAATTATTATCATCGGAAACAGCAAAAACGCGAGGAACGGGAATACCTTGACGATAAAAATGGTCGGAAATCTTAATGAAAGCGATATTTTCCTCAACCGAAGTACCCTTTACACCAATTAAAGTATCACCACTTTCGCCTGTCAAACGGAAATATCTACGATTAGACCCGGAAGAAGGCAACTCCTCTATATTTTTTACATTTTCGTGCTTGTACTTGACGAATAATTGTTCCAAGTGTTTCATAAAAATAGAACTTAAATAATTGTAATACAGCGACAATAAGCCGATGTATAGAGTTTTTAAAAAGAATCTGTTGATAGTGCGAATTTAATAATATTTTTTCGATTACACAAAAGCGTAATATCGCATAAAAGGAGAAAAGATAAGATACTGAGCAAAATAAAGAAATAGAGCATAATAAGTAAACGGGGTAAAACGAATAAAATCACCACCTAACGCAATATATAAAAAAATACTTTGTTAATAATAAAAAAAGATATAACTTTGCATAGTTAGAATAACCCCATAAATAAAGATTGACAACAGTAAATGAGCGTAATAATAAGATTATTCTTTTGCATAAGTTTTTTCGCCCTACTTGGTCCTGTCGGTATGATAATAGGATGGATAGTTGGGGGATTGGTATTTCGCTTTCTGACGAAGCTTACTGGTAAAGACGTTGACAAACAATGGGCATACCAACCAAGAACGGGAATATACACCGATGCATTCAACCTACAATACGAATTCAGGCAGATGTTAGTAAAATTGACGGCGGCAATAATGCGAGCCGACGGCAAGATATTGACGAGTGAATTAGACAAAGTAAAATCGTATTTAATACGGATATATCCACACGAACAAGATGCAAACGAAGCCCTTCATATGCTTAGAGATGCACTTAAAAGCGAAATTAATGTAGATGAAGTAGCCATACGTGGCTCCAGAATATTGCAATACAACATCCGAGTACAGATGCTCTACATGCTGTTTGACATTGCTCATGCCGATGGCAGTATATGTGAGCAGGAGCTACTATTATTAGAGCGGATAGCCGTATTACTTCAGATATCGAATGCCGATTACCGTTCTATCTCGGCAATGTTCATCACAGTAAAAGAGAATGTAAATTGGGCATACCAAGTATTGGAGATAGAAGAAGGTGCCACTAATGACGAAGTAAAAAAAGCGTACAGAAAGATGGCTATGAAATATCACCCGGATAAAGTAGCCACATTAGGAGAAGCCGAGAAGCAGAAAGCAACCGAACGCTTCAGGAAAGTGAAAGACGCCTACGATGAAATTTGTAAACAACGTAATATATAATTATATGAAATACTTAAAAACCACATTACTATTATTAATTCTACTCTGCTCTACCAATCTCGTTTTTGCAGAGGGAAAAGAGGAAAAAGAAGAGACGAAAAACAGCAAATTCGACCAATATAAATCGGTTGAAATTTACGCTGACGTGCTTAATAAACTTTCTCATCAATACGTAGATGGAGTCAATTTCGATAATCTCTTGAAATTTGCGATGGAAGGCATGCTCTATTCTTTAGATCCATACACTATATTTATACCGGAAGTCGACAATGAAATTGTACGCTCGCTCAACACGGGCGACTATATGGGCGTTGGCGTTGTAATACAAAAGATTGACGGAGAAATATATGCAACGAAAATATTACAGAATATGCCGGCATACAAAGCCGGTATTATACCGGGCGACATTATAGTATCTATTAATGGTAAAAAATGTGCTCCATTAGAATTATCAGAAGTATCCGCCATGCTCCGCGGCACAACGAGCGAAACATTAAAAATAGAGATTAAAAGGTACGGCTCGGAGAACACCATCATAAAGAACGTTGTAAGGGATTACGTATCAGAGCCATCCATCTCTCTTGCCACCGAAATTGCACCAAAGGTAGGATATATTAAAATATCATCTTTCGTAGCCAACACGGCGGAATTATTTAATACTGCGCTCGACTCTTTGGTCAATACAGCCGGAATAGAGACCTTAGTAATAGATTTACGAGACAATGGCGGAGGCATCCTTCAGCAAGCAACGGAGATAGCCTCTATATTCTTGCCAAAGAAGACTAAAATAGTAGATGTAATTACCGACAATCCGACACAATTAAAATACTTAAAAAGTACGGCACCAAAAGATAAAAAGCGAAATAATTCGAATGTTAAATATACATATTCTACTAATAAAGAACCGAAATATCCGAATATGAAATTAGCATTCATCCTCAACGCCAATACGGCATCAGCTTCCGAATTCCTTGCAGGTTCGTTTCAAGACTTGGACAAAGCCATTGTTGTAGGAGAAAGATCATTCGGTAAAGGATTGGTACAAAATATATTAGAATTAAATTTCGACACATATTTAAAGGTAACAACCGGAAAATACATACTCCCTTCGGGCAGATGTATACAAGCCGTTGACTACACTTCAAGGCATGAGGGTAAAAAGGACAAAGTACTAGTAGATTCTATGCTCACTGAGTTTCAAACCTCCAATGGCAGAATTGTTTACGACGGTAGTGGCATCACACCCGACACTACTTTCGAGACGGACAACGACTTGACGATATGCGATTATCTGCAATATCACAATATGTTTTTCAAGTATGCAAACCGATACGTTTACGAGCATAAAACCATTGCCTTACCAAAAGATTTTAGTTTGACCGACGACGAATACAATGATTTCTGCGACTTCGTAATATCAAATAAATTCAATTATTCATTAATCTCCAATTATTATTTGAATGATTTGGAATCAATGATTAAAACAGAAGGATACGAAGATATTACCAAAGAGTATATTGACAAACTCAGAGAGGCTCTCAAACCTGTAATTCCAACTGACTTACAACGCTTTAAAGAAGGAATTAAAGAGAATTTGGAAAAAGAAATCATCAGTCGCTACTACTACACAAAAGGCACATTAGAGTACTCTTTAAGAAACGATAGTTGGGTAAAACAGACCGTTGACATATTAAATAACAGCCAAGAATATAACTATTTATTATTGCCGTAAGCAGATAATAATACACAAAAAAAACGCTACATCCGCCACTATGATAGATTCACACGGCGAATGTAGCGTTTTTTATATCAATAAAGTAAACGACTAAATCGGTAATATTATTTGAGCAACACTTTATTAATAGCCTCAACCAATTGCTCTTTAGGCAGTGCACCAACGTTAATTTGCGGATTATCCTTAAGCGGGCAGAAGAGCAAAGTAGGGATACTTCTTACTTGAAAAACACTAGCGAGCTCTCTTTCTACTTCGGTATTCACTTTATACACAATAATTTTACCATCATATTCTTTAGCGAGCTCTTCGAGGATAGGACTAAGACGTTTACAAGGTCCACACCAAGTGGTATAAAAATCTATGATACAAGGCTTATCGCCCTCGTATTTCCACTCCTTAGAATTTTTCTCATAATTCCAAACCTTTTCCAAAAATTCCGCTTTAGTAAGATGCTTAACTACGGCTTTTGCAGGCTCTTGTGAAAATAAAGTCGTAGAGCACAACATCAAAACTATCAAAAAAAGACCTTTTTTCATCACTTATTTAATTTATATTTTTTCGATTACAAAAGTAGCATTTTTATTTGACAAGGCAAACGATAACCATCAAAAAAAAGAAATACGAGCCTCATCATACATAAAGAATGTAAAAACGATAAAAGGTTTAATACAAAAAAAAAGCGAATCGCACACAAAGGTGCGATTCACCAAGAAATCAAGCTATAATAAAAAAAATTAATAATTCAATGTAGGCTCGCCATTAAGCACGCGTAAACCACTTGAAGCGAGGGCGCCGAGTTCATCTTCACCCGGATAAACTTTTACAGGAGCGATAAAGGCAACCATATCCTCGATATATTTGCAGAAGCCTTTGCCATAAGCGATACCGCCGGTAAGGAGGATACCATCTACTTTACCTTTCAATACAGTAGCCATAGCGCCAATTTCTTTAGCAACGTTATAAGCCATAGCATCGTAAATAAGTGCAGCATGAGGGTCTTTACCGGATTCAGCTCTTTGCTCAACTTGGTAAGCATCGTTCAAACCGAGGTGAGCCATAAGACCGCCGTTACCGACAAGCATACGTTTAACCTCTTGTTTTGTATATTTACCGCTGAAGCAGAGGTTCATAAGACCTGTAGCAGACACGGTACCTACGCGTTCAGGAGAGAAAGGACCGTTACCGCCGAGGGCACAGTTAACATCAATAACTTTACCATGGTCGTGAGCGCCGACAGAGACGCCACCGCCAAGGTGAGCTACGATAATGTTCAACTCTTCATATTTTTTACCCACCTCTTTGGCATATCTACGAGCGATAGCTTTTTGGTTTAGAGCGTGGAATATAGAGATATTAGGGAGCTCCGGATGGCCGGAAATACGAGCAACGTCTTGAAGTTCGTCAACAACTACAGGGTCTGCAATAACGGCTTTACAACCAATTTCTTTTGCGATATCGGCAGCGATAAGACCACCGAGGTTACAAGCGTGTTCGCCATATTCTGCAGAGAGGAGCACTTTACGCATCTCTTCAGAGACTTCATAAACGCCTGAAACTACAGGACGAGTAAGACCGCCACGACCAACGATAATATCGAAATCGACAGGGATATTCTCTTCTTTAAGAGCCTTTAAGATAGTCTCTTTACGGAATTCATATTGAGAAGCCACAGTGCTGAAAGGAGCTAATTCTTCTCCTTGATGGCGTAAAGTTTTTTGAAAGAAAGACTCTTCATCATGATAAACTGCAAATTTAGTAGATGTAGAACCCGGGTTGATGACAAGAATTTTGTACATGATAGTTAAATATTAAGGTTTAAACATGATTTATTAAGCGAGCATAGCAGCCATACAGATACTATAGAATTTCATATCAGCGCTATCAGAGCGAGAGGTGATAACCACCGGTTTTTCAGTACCTTGGAGTGTACCTGCCATACCGGCACCTGCGAAGGAAACGAGAGCTTTATAGAAAGCATTTGCAGAGTCGAAGTCAGGGAACATCAAGATATCGGCATCACCGAGGATAGGAGTCGGAACGTTTTTGATAGCACCGCGCTCTTTATCAAGCGCCAAGAAAGTATCCATAGGACCATCTACAATGCAATCGCCGAAATATCCGGTTTTAGAAAGTTCGATAATATCGAGATAATCTTGCATGAAAGCGATTTTCGGGTTAGCCTTTTCTGTAGCGTGAATAAGGGCGACTTTAGGTTGTTTAACACCGAATTTACGAGCCATTTCGAGCACATATTTAAGCATTTCGATGCGTTGTTCTTTAGTAGGGGCAGGAATAACTGCAGGGTCGAGGAAGAAAGCGAGTTTATGATAACCCGGGATATTAAGAGCAGAGCAATAAGTAAGAACGCGACCTGCAGGGAGGAGACCTTTTTCTTTGTTGAGTACTACACGTAATATTACATCTGTATTAACCATACCTTTCATAAGTACGTCACACTCACCGGCTTTCACCATACGTACAGCCTCTTCAGTAGCAGCTTGTACATCAGGCACATTTACGATATGAACGAATTCAGTAGACCCGAATTGTTTGAGTTTTTCCGTAATAATTTTTTCATCACCGACAAGATATGCCTCAATAACACCTTGTTTAACTGCGTGCATTACAGCCTCTATAGTGTGATCATCAACGGCATTGGCAACAGCCATTTTTTTACGTTTTGCATTTTGACCGCTTGTAAGGTAAGCAGTCAACTCTTTAAAGGATTTAATAGGTTCCATTATATATATAATTTGATAGATTATTATTCGCTTTAAAACGACACAAAGGTACACATAATTACCAAAATGAGCAACAAAAAATCACACAAGGAGTTACAGCGTGTTATTCTTAAAAATTATAATTATCAAAGAATATAAAATGATAAATTATAATCATTCTCCACTATATCTACAGTGAAATGTCAATTTGCAATCTAACCTTAGAACGAGAGACAGTGTTGTTTATTTTAGCGGGCACCCATTTTTTGCACGAATTGAGTATCTTTTGTGCAATTTTCTGATCGATTCCGAATGTAGCACCATTGGTAATTGATTGCAATACGGCATCGCCGTCTTCGTTTACCATAAAATCTATAAAGACCTGATTATTTGTGCCATACATAGCAAGCAATTCATCAGGATATTTATTTGATATAACTCTGAAGAGTTTTTGCATCGTTTTTTGTACAGAGTACATAAATCTTGTTTTACCACATTGAGGGTGAGCAAAATCGGAATAAACCGAGTCGGCATCGATACATTTAATCGAACTTTGAATCCAAAGATTTTCAAATCCCTCCACCTCTATATCGCTGAATACTATTGATTCGGCATCATCTTGAGCATTAACCGAGAAGGCGATAAAACACAAGAAAAGTAAAAATAATATCTTTTTCATAAGGTTAGAATAAGCGCAATTGACCGAGCATATCGTCGATATCTTTAGAAGAATCGTCGGCATCCTCATCGTCGAAAGGTTGATTAGTTACTATCTCGATACCTTTTGTCAGTTCTTCGTACGATTTGCCGGAAGTATTATTTTCATTACTATCCGGTTGCACATCATTACCGTTATCGATATCGGCATCAGCATCAATATTTTCGCCATTATCTTCCGGAAAACGGAGAGGCTCGAGTTCTACAATATCGGCAACGTTATAAGATGTAATACGTTTTCCTTTGGCTTTAAAGCTTTTAATGCCGATAAAGCTGTCGGCATCTATTTCGAGTGAGCCACGGAATTCATCTCCATTACCAAAAACTATATTGAATCGAGAGTAGTAATTATCGGAAATAAGTTTCAGGAACGAGCCTTCGGAAGGGGAAATAAACTGCGTACGTTTGTTTATGCTTTCGAAAGCGAAACGTTTGATATAGTAATATTTCTGTTCGGCATCGTACAAAATAGCGGTCCATATTTTCGACGGGTCAAATTTTTCTATCAGCAGAAGATCATCATCGTAATGGTTATTCAAGTCGAAATCGGTAACGTAAAAATCGCCTGATTTAGTGATAACCAAAATTTTATCATCTCCATCAAAGTTACCGATAAGGCTACCGCGTTTATCCACATTGAGGCGAAGCACGTCACGGTCGAAATATATATCAATACCACCCAGAGTGGAAGTTCCTCGTTGCTTCAAGTCGATTTTATGCACATCGAATTTAGTAAGAATATTACCAATTGATTGTCGACCTTTAATAGCTATAGAAGAGAAATCTTTTTCGAACACGAGATTTTTCACGCGAGATGTAGGTTTCAGTACGACTTTAATTTTTTCCGCTTCTCCATTGGCATTTGCAGTGAAATACACCACTTTAGACCCCGGAGCCCCTTGCGTCAAATCATAATCTTTATCACGGGTAACGGAGCTGACTGCAAAACGCTTGATATAATAGCTACCGGAGGCACCATTACGGTAAACGGCGTTATAGATAGTACGCTTATCATTTTTAATAAATACGCCTACATGGATAACGTCTTTACCTACATATATTTTGTCGGCAACCTTAAACACTTTGTATTTACCATCCTTATGGAACACGATGATATCGTCGATATCCGAGCAATTAGACACGAATTGCAAGTTATCATCGCGCTTCAGTGCCATACCCACAAAGCCCTCTACTTTATTGAAATATAGCTTTTTATTAGCTTCGACAACCTTTACGGCTTGGATTGTTTCAAAGTTACGCAATTCGGTTTGGCGAGGATATTTATCGGCGTATTTATCTTTTATATATGTAAACCAATTGATAGTATATTCCACGAGATGGTCGAGGTTATAATCGATAGCTTTGATTTTATCTTTAAGGGCAACGATTTGTTCTTCGGATTTATCGAGGTTGAATTTAAGAATTCGTGCCATTTTAATTTCGAGCAGACGTTTTAAATCATCTATTGTAACCTCCCTGACGAGATTTGGTTTAAAAGGATCAAGGCGTTTATCGATATGGCTAAGGGCAATATCAACGGATTTAGCTTGTTCGAATTCTTTATCTTTATATATTCTCTCTTGTATAAATATTTTTTCGAGCGAGCTGAAATGGAGTTGTTCGAGCAATTCTTCCTTCTCTATTTCGAGTTCGCGCTTCAATAATTTCTTGGTAGTAAGGGTACTACGGCGTAGCACCTCCGACACGGTAATAAAGCAAGGCTTATTATTATCGATTACGCAGCAGTTTGGAGAATAATTTACCTGGCATTTAGTAAAAGCATAAAGGGCATCGATAGTTTTATCGCTGGAAGTTTTAGCTTCGAGTTGGAGACGTATTTCCACGTTTTTCGAAGTAATATCCTCTATTTTTTTGATGTTAACCTTACCTTTTTCGTTTGCTTTAACGATAGATTCAATGAGCATACCGGAAGTAACACCATAAGGCACCTCAACGATTTTCAGGGTTTTATTATCCACCTTTTCTATTTTGGCACGGATAGTAATTTTGCCACCACGTTCTCCATCGTTATACTTACTCACATCGAGCATACCACCGGTAGGGAAATCGGGGAAAAGTGAGAAATCCTCGTCACGGAGAAAAGCAATAGAAGCGTCGCACAACTCTCCGAAATTGTGAGGTAATATTTTGGAATTAAGACCCAGGCCGATTCCTTCTGAACCTTGAGCAAGGAGGAGCGGGAATTTCACAGGGAGGGATATAGGCTCCTTATTTCTGCCGTCATAAGAAGGTTTCCACTCGGTAGTTTTCGGATTAAAAACAGCGTCGAGAGCAAATTTAGTAAGGCGAGCCTCGATATAACGAGGGGCTGCAGCACTATCACCTGTAAGGATATTACCCCAGTTACCCTGCGTATCGATAAGTAGATTACGTTGACCGAGATTTACAAGAGCCTCACCTATAGAAGCATCGCCATGAGGGTGGAATTGCATAGTATGACCGACGATATTAGCCACTTTATTGTAGCGACCGTCTTCTATCCTACGCATTGAATAAAGCACACGGCGTTGCACAGGTTTTAATCCATCATTAATATGAGGGATAGCACGCTCCAGATTCACATACGAAGCGTACTCTAAAAACCAAGTACGGAACATTCCGGAAAGGTGGTACACATCGGCACCCTTTCCATCGCTAACTTTATAATCGGAATGTTTTTCGTGTTGAAAATTATTATCTTCACCATCAACATCCGCTTGATTCTCTGTATCAACACCATCAGAATCAAGCACATTATCAACGGCGTTATCGTCTAATTCATCGTTATTATCCACTATTTCAGACATACAAGTAAATCTCTTTTAAACCAAATGCAAAGGTACAAAAAATTAAATGATTTACAAAACGGCTGATAAATACCCTCTCAATCGGATATCAACAAAACGATATATTAATTCCACTCTTAAAAAAAGAGGTGAAACTTAAAAGCCCCACCTCTTATAATATTGAGTTTAGTAATTTATGGAATAACAAACATACCCCTAATCATAATATCACTATTTCCGGGCACACTGATTAGATTCAGTAATTTATCATTTTCATAGAATGATATGGAATAATATCCATCTTGAGCGGAAACAAAACGCTGTGCAGTGTAAATTACATCATTCTTAACACACATTCTTAAAAATTGATATGATTCCAATCGGCAGACTTCTTTAAAGTTTTTATATAAAATAACTTCATTTTCTCTAACGCCACTATTAGGATACTGCAAAACTGCAAAATATATATCATCATTCACTTGAGTAGCACCTCCGCACCAACATCTATAATCTTTCAAATTAATTTTAGCAGTATCGTAATATAATTCAAACAAGTCTCCATTTTTAAAAGAAGCAGCCATAAGAGAATAAGTTCTATTATTTTGTTCGAGATAATAATTCTCTATATCTTTAAACATTATAATATCATCATTTTTATCGACAGCAAAACCGACAGTACTTCTTAAAGAATTTTTTGTAGGGTCGTAATAGCACATCAACTTATTATTTTTCCAAACGCAAGCAGTATTACCATTAACAGTAGCAAGGAAACCTAAACAATATACATCTCCATTTTTTACCAGAAATTTAGATGGTTGAGCAAATACTGTCAAAGCCTCAAAAGTAGGAGCTTCCAATTCCACATCATATAATTGACCATCTTCCCAATATTGTGGTTTATACGTATAGAGATTATAATAAGAAAAATATTTTGAGTACACCCTAACTTTACCGTTAATGACAAGTAAAATACCATCATTTCGCCATTTAAACTTGGAAGTCATTTTGCCATTTTTACGTATCACATTACATGTGTCATTCCCATGAATTTCTCTACACAACAAATAAACGTCATTACCGTCTATGGAATAGTCTAAAATATTTTCAACTACATAATCTTCATGTTTTTCGAAATAATATCTACCCCCTTTAATAAATCCATAAAAACCACCTTGCAGATTATCTTCGCCATAATAAAATACACCAGTTCCAGTGTTCAATCCCTTATAAGGATTATCACAACTAACAAATAATAAACTCGCAATAAACACAAGCGATATTAACCATATAATTTTTCTCATAATTGTAATTATTAATGGATTTATAAAAATTTATTCTCAGTAAAAACAGACTACAACAAACATATTATTTTGTTGATTATCAGTCCTTTGAGTTACGATAAAACTATTTTATTTTATCATACATACAATCTAAATATATCAACACAAATATAATAAATATTTTACTAACGTAAAATAAAATAATTTAATTTAAAATTTACTACCCTGCTACTCTCAAAAAGCAACTGCAAAAAAAGAGGGTGTATCAGAATAAAGGTTTTTGATACACTCTTCATTTTTAGGCTGCATGAGAATCAGATAAATTTGAAGGGGGATGACTTTTCGGGATTTTTCCAAATTATTCTATTCTCAAGACGTAAAATTAGATAAAGTCGCAAAAACAGGCCAAATTGGGGATTATTTCCCCCGTTTTTGGTCTGTTTCGCTATTTTTGAGCACAATTTCCTCAGATTGAAGGCAATGGCAAAGAAGGCAAAGTCCATTTTGACCTTGTCCATTCCAACGTGGCGGAAACGTTTGTAAGCCATGTCGTATTTCATCTGTCCAAAAACGGCCTCCGGTTCGATACATCGTCGTCCTCTGTGTTTGAGTCCTTCTTCCGAGGTGAGTAATTCACAGGCTTTTCTCTTATATTTATTGAGTTGATGGTTTACTTCAATTATCCGTCGGTCGCCTTTTGCTTTATAGCACAGACATCTCAATGGGCAGCCGTTGCAGTTCTGTGCGCGGTAACGTGTATTTTCGCTTTGGTAACCGCTTGCGGTCTTTGAGTGAGAAGTCCCGATACGTGTCATGTGCTGTCCCATGGGGCAGACGTAATAGTCTTCGGCTGCGTTGTAATGGAAGCAGTCGTGATGGAAAGGATTTGGTTTGTATCGCGGACGATGTTCAAGGTGAAAACGGTTGTATTTGACGTAAGCCTCTATGCCGACTTCGTCCATAAAGCGATAGTTTTCTTCGGAGCCATAGCCGGAGTCAGCCACTGCCAACGAAGGAAGATGGCCGTATCGGTTAAGAAAAGAGTTGAAAAATGGTATGAGCGTGAGTGTGTCGGTGGGATTAGGGAATAGGGCGTAGTCGGTGATGAACTGATTCTCGGCAGAGATCTGCAGATTGTAGCCGGGCTTTGTCTGTCCGTTGTTCATGGCATCTTCTTTCATCCGCATAAAAGTGGCATCGGGGTCAGTCTTCGACATGGAGTTGCGCTCCCCGATCTGTTCCAGTCGGCTGTCGTACTCGCTGAGTTTGTCGCGGTGCTTTTCCAGTTCATTTATCTGCTTCTTTTTCTCACGTTGTTGCTTCTTTTGCTCCTTGTCTATCGGCTTGGATTCTGCCGAAAGGGAGTCCTGCAACTCGGTGATGAGAGATGTCAACATTTCAGGAATAAAGTCAATTTTATTAGCCTCAGATGCCTTGTCCTGGGAGATAACATCGTCTATCTGACCAAGCAGAACACGTATCTTTTCCTGAAGCTTTGCCCGATTCTTCTCCACTGTTTTTCTCCATACAAAGGTGTACTTGTTGGCCTTTGATTCTATTTTAGTGCCGTCGATATACTCCACATCAAGAGTAATAAAACCTTTGTCGACCAGCATAAGCACCACCTGCGTGAAGATGCTGTTTATCTCGTCCTTGAGGCGGTTGCGGAAACGGTTGATGGTCACGTAGTGGAGCATTTCTTTGCATATTTGCCCGGTGTATTCACGGATGTTTTTGTTGAATGTCTCTGCCTGCTGTTCTCCGTTCTCTATCCTGGCGAGTGCAAATTCCCATTGCCCGGTCATCTCGGCATTTGCAATTTGCTTGTCTTTGACTATGTCATATACTGCCAGTCCTTTATCTGTAGGTATCAGGGTTTTCTTGTCCCGGCGGATATACTCCCGGATAATCAGTGTTTCTATGATGCTTGACCTTGTTGCCGGTGTGCCGATTCCGCACTCGCTCATCGCTTTGCGCGCTTCATCATTTTCTACTTCATTACCTGCGTTTTCCATCGCCCCTAACAGGGTGGCTTCGGTATAGAGTGGTTTGGGCTTGGTCTTGTGTTCGGTGTCATACACTTCTTTTGCCGTAACGGTTTCTCCTTCGGTGAAATTTGACAGAGAGTCCGTTGCGTTTTCCTCATCCTCCTGCTTCTCGTTAAGAATGGCTCGCCAGCCTTTATGGGTGATGGTTTCGGCTTTCAGAGAGAATGTCACGCCTGCCGCTTCCAATGTCACTTGCATTGTTTCCTTTCTAGACGCTTCCGAAAAGGCTTCCAGCATACGTGAAAGTATCATGCGATAGATTTTGTCTTCTTCGGCACTAAGAGAATCGGGCGTATTGCCTGTAATCAGAAGTGCATGGTGGTCGGTCACTTTGGATGCGTCCACTCTGCGACGGTTCAGCTCCCCGGACAACAGATTGTCGGCAATCTTTTCATATCCGAATTTGTCACCTGCAAACTTTATCAAGTCCGGGATTTCTTCAAATATGTCCTCACTGATGTATCGGCTTCCAGTTCTCGGATAGGTGGCCAGTTTCTTTTCACAAAGGCTTTGGGCGATGGACAGCGTGGTATCCGCTGAAAAGCCGTGTTTGCGATTCGCTTCTTTTTGCAGGGTTGTCAGGTCGTACAAGAGGGGCGGTTCGTTTGCAACCGCCTTTCTTTCGACTTTTGACACGGACAGTATGCCTTTCCCGGCTGTGGTATGGCCTTCCGTCAGGATGGCTTCCACTGCGGATAAGGCTTTGTCCTTATTGTCGTATTGTGTGTCGGATACGGCTTTCAATGTCATGCCGTCTTTTTCTATGACCGCCTCTATATTCCAATATGGTACGCTTTGAAAGTCTCTGTTTTCAAGATAGCGTTTGCATATTATCGAGAGTGTCGGTGTCTGTACCCCGTCCTATGGTGTAGCTGTTTTTGCCGGCATTGATGAATAGGGCGCGGCTGGCATTGATGCCGACTAACCAGTCGGCTTCGCTCCGTGCTTTGCCTGCCATATAGAGGTTGTCGAAGTCATGACCGGGTCGCAGGGCGGAAAGCCCCTCTCGGATGGCTTTGTCGGTAAGGCTGCTGATCCAAAGGCGTTTGAACGGTTTGGTGCTGTTCAGATAGGAATACACGTACCTGAATATCAGCTCGCCTTCCCGCCCTGCATCGGTTGCTACGATGATGGTGTCCGATTTGTTAAAACAATTGTTGATGACCGACAGTTGGCGGACAGCTGCCGGCTCTTCGGTATATTCTTTGCCGTTTCTGATTTGTCTTACCGTCAGGCGGAATAGATTGGGTAACATGGGCAGGTCGTCTTTGGAGAATTTCCCATAACCGTATGTTTCGGGCATGGCAAGTGTCACTAGGTGTCCGATTGCCTATGTGACGATGTAGCCGTTTCCCGCGATGTAGCCGTTTTCTTTTCTGTTTGCCCCGACTATGGCTGCCAGTTCCCTCGCTACGGAGGGTTGCTCGGCGATGATACAAATTGTACTCATACGTTTCTCCCGCTTTACATTTTACGCCCCCGTTTTTTCTGCTGGTGTTCTTTTGCTTGGTGTTCGTCTGGCTTCGATTGCCCGCTTTTCAGCGGTTCTTTAAGATCTTTGGTGGCTTCGTTGGTCTTGCCTTCGTTGTTCACGGCTGTCTGCGTCTTGTAGCTTTCGGCTACCGACACAACTTTTGTCTCTCCCTGTTCTTGTTTCTTGTCGGGATTCCAGCGGTAGAAGCGCGGACGGTTCTCTTTCTGGTCGTATTTGACATACGCATTAAATGGTTGGCCCTCTTTGTCGGTCATGTTCTTGATATACAGGGTTCGGCCCTCATTGAGTGCCTGCTGCTGTTTGTCGCTCAGTACCACACCGCAAAGTTTATGTGTCATGCCGTTGCTATGTTTCTGCCGGTTATCCTGTTTTTGGGTAAATTTGGGTGTATTGTCAAATTTGAATTCGATACTTCGCTTGTCTGCGTTTATCTGTATATCGGCATCGAAGGTTGTGCCTTTCTTGGACAGCATGCCTTCCACTCTTATAGCTTTGCCGTTGGCAAGGTCTTCCTGCTGTTGAGACGTAAGCTCCACACCCTTGATTTCAGTCGGTATGCGGATTCTGTCGGTTCTTGTGGCAATGAGTTCGTTGGTCTGCTGATCCACCGAGATGAATGCCTTGAACGGTTCTCCGTTTTTCGGGGTTACTTCTGCCACTCTGCCGAGATTGCCTGTTTCTCGGAGCTGTTTCTTGTCTTCCTCTGAGAATTGTATGCCCATAAATGTAAAGTCAAGTCTGGGCTCTTTTCTGATGGTGTGGATGGCAAGGGTCAGGTTGCCTTCCGCATTTTCCCGGAAGGCCAGGCGGGCTTCGGTGTAGATGGTCTTGTCTCCGAATGGCACGGAGATGGAGACAATGTCACTCTTGCCCCAACCGAGCATCTTTTCAAGGTTGTCAGATTCTTCAAGGCGTTCCCGTGTCAGTCCGATGGCGGTCAGTTCGTCCCAGTTGATACGTCACTCTTGCACTTTGCCGAGTTGTTCACTTTGCGCGTACTCTTCAAGGTTCACACGCATCAACTTGAGGGTGTCTTTGTTTTCTTCCGGCTTTTGAAGCATTTCCTGCAATACTTTCACGGAGGTTTCAACTTTGTCTGCCACCATCTTGTATAGCCCTGTGCGGGACGGGTCATTGAACTGTTTGCTGAAATTGTCCATGAAGTTCCGATATAGGCTGTCCTTGTCTTTGAACTTCATAAACTGCTTGGATTTGGCATCCAGTGGTTCTACTGTCTTGATTTTGCCCTGTGAATCTACCGAAGAAACGACTGAGAGTTGCTTCGTGTCTTTGTCCTCAACTATGAGGATGAAATTTTTGGTGTTCTCTTCCATTTTAATTGACTTTTATGGTTTGAACTCCAAAAGTATAACTATTTTGTACCGGTTTATCTGATTGGGGTATTATGGTATATTATAATGGTATATTGATGAAACACTGTCAGTGCCTGTTTTATGCCACATTTCTATGTTGATAGTTAGTATATTGTTTATTAGATTATCTCTAAAAAATCATTTCGGTGGAATATTGCTTTTAATCAATATGTCACCGAAATGATTTTTTATTCAAGTATATTAGTGGTGCTATTTGTATAGCGCCACTAATATTTTCATATCAGAAGATGTGTATCGTGGTCTATATTATTCTATCCATACACTTTATTGATGAAGGTATTGATGTCGAGAGGGGTATTTTCTGCTAAATCAAAAATATAGACAGCCTGCATCAAGTCGTCCGGGCATAATTCGTATCCGCTGGATTCCTGAGAAGCCCCTATTCTGAAAGAAATTGCTGTATCTGCAGTTCTTATTGGAGTATACAGAAAATCACCACTCCTACTATAAAGACCAGGAGTGCCTGAGCCTGTTCCTGCTGCATTGAATGCGGTGAACATTTCGTATGTATTACCCTGTTGCATACGAACTCTTTCATATGCAAGATATTTCAAGGTGTTTTTCCCTTGAATAGAAACCATGGTATTGCTAATTGGACTACTTATCGTACTGTTATAAAAATTGCCACTTCCGGATGTCCACCCCGGCATTTGTATACAGTCTCGGATTGAAATAAAGCCTCGTCTGTTTGTATATGCAGAATTTATTGCACCTACAATCACATAAGCAAAATTATGGGTGCCGCTGTTGTTGAATATCGCGCCAAGTGCATTTTTTAGATCTCCGGTCCAATTCCATGATATAGTATTGGCTGTTGCACGACTGGATACGGTATAGCATTTATGCCCGTCTGCTTTTTTCAAAACTATGCTGTGATTATTTGAGGATTGCCCCATAATCGGTCTATATATTGTAGTCCCATTATATTGGGATCTGAGAAACAATGGTACTTTGATGATGCCTTGTTCTTCATATGCCCATTCAAATGAGATTGCGACAAGAGGGAATACTGTGGGGGTATGCTTGGTTATATTACTTAAGAATTCATCTATTCTACCGCTTGGTGTCTCAAATTTCAAAAATGGATAATGCATGAATTGAGATCTTGTCGGGCTAGTTGCATTTGGGTTAAGCAATTGATTCGTCAAAGCTTTCAGAAAAGGCAGGGACGTGGCGAAAGATGTTGTTTTATTGCTATCAAAGTAGTTGGATGCAACAAATTTAAACATCTCATACATGGTCTTATAACCTATTAGGTAATCACTCATGATGCTCTGAATTTTGTCGTTTCAATTCTGATATTTCTTTTTCCATCTCTTTGATTTTTGCAGACATCTCCTGAATTGCTTTCAGCGCAAGCACTCCGCATCTGTCGTATTCCAGCCATTCTGTTTTATCCTCATCATTACGGGTATGGCACATCCGAGGGAATACCTCCCTTACCTGTTTGGCATTGAGGCCGAATGTATCCCGTTCTTCACCTTTTTTTGCCCAATGATAATTGATGATGTCTAGTTGCATTATTTTTTCAAGTACATTGTCGAGCGGAGTCACATCCGTTTTAAACCGCATATCAGATCCTGAATTACCCGCACCGGCCTGAAAATCGCAATATGCAGTGAACGTCTTGGCGGCAGAGATTGTCTGTTGGGTGTTCAAGGTAACAAAATTGCTTCGATCCGACCATACAGACCAACTGCCGTTTATCGTATTTTGGAAACGTGAATATATACAATCTCTTTGGAAATACAACTGTATTATTGAATCGTAATCAGAACCCCTGCCTACAGCCCTTAATACAACCAATGCAAAACTGGACGAAGTAGTCTTGGGTGTGTTGGTATGTCCGGTATTACCGGCCACTTCGTATATACCTGCATTGGTGTAATTGTTCAAGTTGATAATACCGGACACTTTACCGGGTGACAGCTTTTTCAATTCACCAAATTGCACTTTCCTGGTTTCCTGATTCTGCACTATAGGGAATACGTCGCCATCATTGAGAGGTAGGCTTGCGTTGGGCAGTTCTGAAATTTTTGAGTTTGCCATAATCGTATAGTTTTATTGTTTTACTATTGTTGTAATTTGCTCGTCTGTATTGGTAAGGCCTGATGTATTTATTACAATGACTTTGAAGTGGTGGTATAAAGTTTCGCCGGATTCATTGGTTGCTTGAAGTTGTGATACATCATATTGCATCGGTTCCGAAATCCGTTCAAATGTATCTATCAAGGCCCATGTACCCGACTGTGGCATTTGATATAGTTGATATGTTCCGTTGTGGCAAGTCGGTGACCACACAAGTTGTTGTGTCTGTTGATTGTATTCTATCTGTGGCGATGCAGGTATATCGGAGTCTTCGATATTGGCAAGAAGGATGGCTGATGGGTTGGAAAAAATCTCTATATCTTCGTCATTTTCGTTCTTGATTTTTCGAATACCAACCAATCTGTAAAATATAGGTTCTCCATACGGCGGATATTCAAGGTCGTCAAATGTGTCTACTATATCCTCAAAATCGACAATACGACATTTTTTTACCAATGTCATGGTTCGTACACTGCGAGCAGATGCTATGTCTGTTGCCCTGTATATGGCAATAGACAATACCTGCTCTGTCGGATTATACGGCTTGATGTCAAACTTAACTGATGCTTTTGTGCCGATGAAGCTGTCAGACGGTTCAACTATGATTTGCGATACTTCGGGGACTGATGGGGCTGAGGTGTCAATCAAACTGATTGGTCCGACAAAGATTATATTGCCCATCGCCATAGTGTTGTCCAATTCTTGGACTCCGTAAAAGTAGACTGTATCGGCTGCACCTTCCAATGTGTAGTCTGTAAAACGGACGTATGTTTTGCCTTCGGCAACTACTTTTACTGCCGGGGTGGCTTTTGATGTTGTGTCTGCAACGGTCACTTGCTTATAAACAATAGGAGATTTTGTCAGAGGTACGGCTGAGTCAACATAAGGTATCCATTCGCCATTATCGTCTTTTCGTGCGGCATAACGTGAAAACAGAAGCATATAGGGCGAACGTCCGCCTGCGGTATCAATCTCCACATCAAAGGAGTATGATGATTTTCCATAAAAATCGGGTCGGGTTGCGTAGGTCGTTCGTTGGACTACGGATTTGATGTCTTTTGTTTCATACAATTTTCTGGCATATACCACACCGATTGAGGACAATACCGATTTGTAGTTCCCGTCAACCGAGCGGCACGCCAGATATGTTTTCTTTGTCTCTTCATTGCCTGCAGGCATAATATGAGCAGAATCAAACTGATTGCTGCTATCGGCCTTGAGGTAGAGGCGGTAACCTGGGTGGAAATTTACATATACGGATGATGTGCCGCTGTCGAATGTCGGTCGCTGTTCGACTGAAAATTCGGAATCCTGCACCACGAGATGCAATTTATTGGTTACATCGCTTGTTTCAATATTTATGACATTGAGTACATACGTTTGGGTTTCTTTCGTTATACGCACTACTCCTTTGTACCATTCTCCGTTTAAGGTCTGTTTATTAGGGTTGTCTGTAAGTTTATAACTGTCGAATATGATGTCGTACAGACCGGTAAACTTTTCTGTCTCATTTCCGGCGCTGTCACTTTTGGTTACAAGAAGTTTGGATATACGGGCTGTTTCGTAGATGCCTCCAACGTATACCTGTTTCTCTGTTTCTGACGGGTCATCTGCATCTTTTGGCAACGTCTCCATGTAGTTGCTGAATTTGGTTATCTGTGCCTTGGCTGAAAGCTGTTTATCCCAGTTTGATGCGGATGTGGCATTTTCAGTGGCAACAAAATAAGCCCCGATGCGTGGCTGTATATCATTTTCCACACGGATTGCGTTCTGCTCGTCGGTTGCGCCTTCGGCTACCATCATTTCTTTTATTGATGATATTTCGAATACCGGCAGATTTTGGCTTGTCTGTACGTCTGTTATGATGAAGTTTTCGCCATCAACATTCAGTATGCCCCCTTTAAATACGTCTTTTTGTTCTGTCGTAATAGCCGGATTTACCTCTATTGCAGGTGACACACTGTTTATCATGTATTTTTCGACATAGACCTTAAATCGTCCGTCTACTGAGGCCGGAACAACATTCGTCACTCGTCCTTTTACTTGCTTTATCGGATTTTGTCTGAAAAAGAACTCGATCGCTTTGCAATTCCCATATACGGCGTTTTGAATATGGTTCCAATCGAATGTCACTCTCACCAGAGTGGAGTCAGCCCCTGTCTGCTGCAGTTCGGCAAGCATATTCTGCTCTTTCGTTGTTGTCAACAACAAAGTTTTCTCCGGCTGTATAAGCTGGGTTGCAAAATTCAGGGGTGGCATCAATATGTTCTGCTCTATAAAGGTAGTCTGGTTTGTACTTTTTTCGTTTGATAATTCAGAAAGAATTGAAAACCAGTTTATACCATACACTCTGTACGAGGCAGTCCCTTCAATAGTTTCATTGTGGGTGTAAAGTATGCCGTCGTTACCGTTGCCTATTATTGGCACCACCTCAGAATGGCCTTTGTTGTCATAAAAACGGTTGTCAACTGAAAGTTCTTCCCAATCAGTTGTCTCATTCCGTTTGATTTGAATTCCGTACATGACGGGCATTGCCTGTCGTATATAGGTGATTTCTCTTGTTGTACAAAAAAATGGTTCTAACGGTATGTAATAGGGTAGTGGCTTTTCTATAGATATGTTCACCGCCCGCTTGGCACAGTCTTTATAATAACCGTTTTCGTCTGTAAATGTTGTTGCTACAGGAGTCCCGTTATCGGTCGTTATACCATAAGTTATCTCTTTCTGTACCGGTGTCGGAGTATCTGTCGGTGTCAAATCTCTGAATGGAGTTACCATGTAAATGTCTTTGTCGTGTTGAATAACATAAATAAGGCTACGGTCATATGCGCGGTGCATATATCCTAATCCCAACATACGTGCCACATGATAGTCCAAGGCAAGCATTTTAAGTATATCACACAGGGGCATGCCATATTCATCGATGCCGATGGTATCCGAATTGGTTGCTGTAATATATTCTTCTACTGCTGATTTCAAGTTATGTTCATTGCCCGTACCTGTCCATTTAATCTTATAATTATCGATATTGACATCACCATAATATGGATAATCACGTAACTGTTCGTTAAGTCGTTCATATACGTCTGTATTGTTCGTGGACAATCCGAATTCATCAATCAAAATCCATTCATTCTTGGTATTTAAAGCATTCAGGTAGTCTTCATAAGCAGACACTATCACTTGTGTTGGATGGCAATTTTCTGATTTGAAACGCACTCTGCTAATATCATCGGCTCGTAAAAATATGGAATTAGCGGCAGAGGTTATATTTGTTACCGATTTTCTGTTAGAGATTATTTCGTTTGTGTAAAAATGTTCTCCTCTTTGAGCCGAAATAGTTTCAACCTTAAAACTATTAAAATCATTGTTTGTTACGATATTTAAAGTTACGGCAAACATGAGTTTATTTGGCAGGAACATTTCTATTACATCATCATACGCTAGAATAAAGTCGATGGACGTGTCAGATATACTACTTTTGATAGTATCATATCTAGCAGTGTCAGGAAAGTTTACTACTAAACCGGTATCTTTGTATACCCATTGCCTTACCGAACCATCTAATATATAATCTCTTGCATCAACTGACAAATTGGTGGTTTTTGCGTATTGATGCATTTCAAGATCTATCTTGTTCATGAATAATCTAATGGGATTGTTTGCTGTCGGCAAAAGGTTTTGCTTGTTTCCTATCAGCTCCCAACGTAAATAATTTCCATACCTATATTGTGTACTGCTACTGCATTGTATGTAGAGATTAGGTGATTGAATGATTGCATTTGTTATATCAATTTGAGCCATAGTATTTCGGAGGTTTTAAATGTTGAATGATATGCTTTTAGTTCCGTCATCGGTATAAGTGTCTGACGTTATATCGTATGTCAGGTTTTTGAACTGTATGGTATACGTTCCGGGTGCCATTGCTGCTACAGAATTGATTATCAATGCCATTGTTCTATCGTTGGAAAATGCGATTCCGATATTTTCTGACGGATTTACGAATATGGCACTTTTGCTTTTCAGTTCTGCGGTTTCGATACGCGGGTCAAATATAGGCTCTACACTGCGTACCAACAACCCTATACATGAGCCGTCGGCGTTGCTTAGTATATTCACTTCCATGTGTTCCGATGGTGGAAGAGTTTGTATCCCCATCAACTTCGGTAGCAGTTGTTTTATATTCCTGTCGTTGTTTACCGAATTCCGTAATTCAGACAGGCCGTTGGAATCGATGTTACATGTTATTTCAAACAGGTTGTTGTTGCCGTCTTCGTTTTCAAAGCTTTCAATATGTTCGTCGAATGAGGCAAATACCGATGTGCGGAACACGAATTCGTGCACAGGGGCGGACACTTCCGAGCCGTTGCTCACGGTATAGACGGCACTGTAAAGCCGCTCTGCTTTCAGTCCGGCAAGTTCCGATGCAAAAGTCTGCTGCTTTGGTGTTATGGGTGTCATGCCTATACACTCTTCAGGTGATGTCAACTCGCATCGTCCGGCTGTCAGCGACAGACTATTTATCGTACTGATTTCAGTATTCGGTCGGCTGCTGGGAATCGCGATCCAGGAGTCGGTCTGTTGGCCGACATTGGTCGGTACGGCTGCATTATCGCCGGAACATTCACTTACAGACAAGGAAAGGTTGTAAGTTACCTGAGGGTTGTTTTTATATTGCGAGTATGTGCGATAGAGCGTGTTCATATAGTCGTTGAGGAACACCAGATGTATCTTTGGACCGTCGTCGTAGTACATAGGTTTTGCATCGGTAAGCAAGCCGTCAACAGCAGGATAGGAGTGTTTGAAGTCGATGTAGTGCTGCAAGGTTGAATAGTTGTCTATGTCGATTATGCGGTTCTTGGCTACGGTGTCATAAAATCCTATTGGACCGGCAGTCCTGAAATAGATATACCATGTATGTCCGTAATTTTTGGAAGCTTTTCCTGTGATATTGTCCGACGTTGTCAATGCTATACGATATGCGCTGTCAGGCCGCCATACCGGCTGAGGTATATTTCTGAATCCGTCTTCCATGATACCAATCCGTTCTCTGACTTGTGCCAATGTAGGAATGTTTTTGTTGTACAGATAATCGCGTTCCAACATAATGTCAATACCATACAGCAATGTACTCTCAGTGTACGCCTGTGCGTTTTCCAGCACGAGTCCAAAGCCGTTTTCCGTTAATAGAGGCAATCCGTTTTCTGTAAGAATGCGACAATCGGTCACTTCCGGAGTGAAAAGAACCGCCCTGTCAGCCCCTTCTCCAGAGATATCAATGCTGTATGTCCCGTTGTCAATACCGACCAAGTTCTGTTCGTGTAGTAGCGTTGTTCCGTTATAGACCGATATTTTGGTACCAGGAACAACCGTCTCAAAATAGATGGTCATCCTATATATCCTTTCGGTGAACTTCACTTCCAATGTACCGTTTGTTTCCATGGCTTTGCCCATATTGACAGCACCGGAAAAAGTTCTGTTCTTCTCAACTATCTTTGCCTTGTCAGAACGTGCAATGAAGATAGCTCCGTTGATAAACGCCCGTTTATTGACAGCGATTTCGGTAAACTGTGTGCGTTCAAATCTTATCCTTTTCATTGCCCGTTCCGTTCCACGACATAACAGGAAGCCTTCTTCGTATCCCAGATTTTCGGGACGGAGATTCTGCGTCTTGTCCATGTAGCTGAGTGGTGAGCGTGCATAGAGACGCAGTTTGTTGTGAACGCCGGGCGAGATGCATTGCCAATAGCCCCATGCCATATTTGCCGGATAAGGGTTTACTGACTGTGAAGCCGGTTGTAGAGCCACACTAGGATTGTACGTTACCCATCCCGAACCGTCGTAAATTTCGATTGTAAGCGATTCTAGTGTGAATGTATGGCTTATCTGTCCCGAAGGTCCCGGTTGGGGCGGTATCAGTTCTGTATTCACATACCCTTCTCCGATTGACGATATGTTGGCTACATTGCTTCCCATTCCTTTCTTGAATTCTATGTCGATATAACTGTCAACCGGTATCAGAGGTATCTGTTCCAGAGGTATTGTGTCATCTCCATTGTCACACTTGCGTACCATCACTACATCGAATTGTTCGCCGGTCTGCATATTTACGGCCTTGGAACTGTTGCTGTCAAGTAACGGTATTTCCGATATATTGAAATCATCGTTGTCTTTCTTCCTGCCGAATTTAAGTTTGTACGGGCCGCCGAGTTTTTCGATTGGCCACGGCAAGTCGAATTTCACCGACAATTCACCGGAGACATTATATGGCTGAGGGGCTTCCGCTGCCAAAGCAAAGCCGAGCTGTATTCCGAGTTTGAACATGAATATCTTGATACATGCGCCTCCGCCGATGCTTATCGCACCGCCCAACTGCATCGGGTGGAACGATATGCGTCCTTCAAGGTCGAGGTAGGCGTTGGCTTCGATTCCTATCCGCTTCCGCTTGTCGAGATAGAGTCCGAAATCGAATCCCGCCCCTGCGCCTGTACGTATTCCTGTCTTGTCTATCATAAGGTACATGTAGGCATAGAACCAGTTCAGCACTTTTGCCCGGATGCGCTGTTCTTCCGGGGTCTGCCGTCCCAAATAAATATGCCAAGCTGCTGCGTCACCCCAATAGAATGCTATCTCCCCACGTCCGTTTATCTGGACCAACCACCCTTTGCGCTCGCCGCTGTCAGGGAATGACAAGTCCAGTCCTAATGCTGTTTCTACTGATTCGTCAGATATGGCTATCATAGCGTAAAATGGAGGATCGTCGGTTGAGTCCAGTCCTATGCGTTCTTTGAGTATCGCACCCTGACCTTCGAGTAAGAATACATCCGGCAATGACAGCATCATGAACAGTTTGGCCGAAAATATCCTGCCGCTGTCGAATGCCGTGGCAAGCGATACTCCTGCACCAAGTGAAAATCCGTCATCGGCCACGAACTTGCTCACTTGTATCCCTTCCCGGTAGTCGGAAGCTACTTTTGCCTTGTAATACTGCCACCACGGGGCATTGTCATCCAATCCGGCAGCACTCTTGCGTGCTACATAGTTCATCCCCACCAATCCTCTGAAACCGTATATTCCGGCACCGGTGGGTCCCAACGGTATGCACACCGGCATATCGACATCCACATCTACCAGAAATGCCGGTTTTTTCGGTTTCATCCGCATATTGGCATCTATGGCGAACTGCAACTTTGGCAATGACATGTTTATTCCACCTATATATTCCGGTCCCTCGTCCTCTGTCGGTTGTGTTGCAGAATGATTTTCCTCTTCCACCAATTGCAGATAGCCGTTGAGGATGACGGCAGCATGGTCGGGGTCATCGCCAGGAAGGGTCAGGTTGATGTTGATGCCCTGAATCTTGACGAAGCAGTCGAACGGCCGTTCTTCGCCGTTGTCTGTGGTGAAGTAGAATTTCAGTCCATTGCCTTTGGCCTCAACGCCTCCCAGTCCGGTGCTGAGGCCGCAATCAAGACCGATGAACATATACTGCCGCTCGACTCCGCTCTTTCTCCTCCGTTCGCTGCCCATGTGTATGGCAGTGATGGTGAATTCTGCCTTATTGAATAGTTTTATACTTATCGGTTTTTTCAGCGACAACGCTCCGTTCAGGGTCGGCAGTTCCATCCTACCGTCTTGCCAGATGCGGAAATTGCTGAGTTCTATAGCTCCCAATCCGCTTATCTTGTCGCTCACCTCCGTGCCGAACGAGAGGGCGCACGACAGCGACACGTAGAACCGTCCATCTTCCTGACCCACACTGAGTGTCCGCAAATCGAAGTTGAGCACTTCGCCTAATTTGAGCCTTATGCCTTGTGTCTCGCTTGCCGTGAATGTCCAGTCGCCGTTCTGCGTCACTCCGGCGGTGATGTCTATCTGCGCAGGGTTGTTTTCTGAATCTTTCAGCAGCGGTATAATCAGGTAGCCGTTTATGTTGGTTTCGGTGAACATGTTCTGTTGCAGTGTGATGTCGAAGCTGCGGAAGCCTATCTCGAAGCCTGATTCGCTTCCTATGCGGCATCGCAGTGCCGAACCATCCGGGGTTTCACCGCCTCCCGTGGTCCGAAGTCCGATCCTGCCGGAAAATCCTCCCGTGCCTATCAGCATCTGCTCGCCGTAGATTCCGAGCGTCTGCCCCTCCTCCTGCCGGAACCACTTGGTGGGCAATGTCACTTCTGTCCGCTCGACATAGACACCGACAAAACTGTTGTCGCGGCCGTCGGTGTCGGCTTCGGCTATGTTGGAGTTGGTGCTGATGTCGAGTTTGGCTCTCTGTATGTCCACCCCCAATCCGGTGCTGCCTATCTGCGATGGGGTGTTGAGGCTGACGCTCATCTCGGCATCGAACGAGATGCCGCTTTCGCTGTCGAAATTCAGCGTCCCGGCTTCGAACATCAGTATGCTGTTCTCGACTTCGTCGTTGAACGGAGAAAGCACTTTCCTCGGAAATACAAGCCCCAGCGACAGGTTGTCGAGAGTGGCACTGATATGCGGTATGATGAGACTTTTGATGTAGTCGAGGATGGGCATATTCTGCACTTGTATTGACAGACGGTTGAGGTTGTCGAAGAAATTGGCATTGCCGATGTTAAAGTAAAGTCGGTTGACCACTTCGTGAGCGTCGGACATGAGACCAGTATTGCTGCCGATTGACGACACAACGGCTTCGACCATATCGTCATAGGCACTGTTTGTCGGGTATGGCAGCATGTCGGTACCTGTCAGAGGATATTCGGCATTGACGCTGTCGACAAACCGCCGGATGCCGTCCGAAGTCATGCCTCCGCAGAAGAGGTTTACGGCTGTCGATACGTATGTGGCATCGGTCATCGACACGAATTTTCCGAACAGCTCGAACAGTGCATCCGGTGAGAATGAAAACTGCTTGGCCGAGAAGCCTCTTATCTCTCCGGCTATCGGATGGTTGTAGCTGAGCGTAACTGGCAGGCAGGTCATTGTGCCTGTCGCATCAGGACTGATGGTTATACGGAATCCACTGTCGAACAAATCCAGACTCAATCCTTGTACGAACAACAGCTCCAAGTCATATTCGAAGTAAGATTTGATGGCATTGGACCATCCGCGGTATTTCTTGTAATAGACGTTGTCAAGAAGGCCTTGCAGAGCCGGCTTGAGAAAATTTAATATTTCAGGAATATCGTCTGTTTTTAGAATTGACCCCAAATTCGGGTAGAATGATTCGTTTGGCATAGGATACAGTTTGTTTCAATTTGTGGATTTTATCAATGTTGGCGCAAAATAGTCATAATGCTATTTTATCTCTCCTCAATAATGTCGGCTATTTTCATTAATATCTCTTGCTCTTCAGTTGTCATATCTTTTTCCACTTGTTCAAACAATTGAATGTATGTATTTTTCTGACCGTAAGGAATATAAATTTTCAAATCAGGATTCAGAGATGGCAACAAATATTTCTTCGCTTCCTGTCGATGTTCTTTATAATTGTAATACATCCAATATTGTTTTGTATAAAAAAAATTCACATTTGCTGAGGTAAAACGATCGACGTGATTCAGATGGTAGTAGGAATCACTATCCCCACAGGACTCTATATAATGATCCCAGGACGGTACATCATAACCATCTGCGCTTAAAATACGCAGAAATTCCATAATGCAATCATAATCGTCCGCTACACTCCAATCCAAATATATTTTTGATATATTGTGTCTGTTAAAAGCACTATAAGCCTCGACTTTTAATTTTTTGTGGAAATACAATATTCTAAGATTGCTGTTATTCATCAATAAACCATCCTTTATTTTATGTATGCTATATGGTACTATAAATACAGAATCCGGTTTCAAAATCGGGTACGCCACTATCTCCGTTGTATCATTATTATACAAAACCCCGTCAATAGAAATAAAATTTTTGTTCTCTTTACTGACCTGGAAATATTTTGTTTTGCATGTCAAAAGGGCATCTGGTGCAATATAATTGACACTCGAAGGTATGAAAAACGTATCCGTTGCAGCACAAGAGAATGATCCGACATATTCAACGCCATCAGGAATACCCTTTTCTCTCAACATAGTATTGGTAAGTGCTTTTTCCCTAATAATTTTCAAGTGTTCCGACCATTTAATATGTTCCAATTGTTCACATTCATAAAAACAGTCATACGGTATTTCGGTCATCTCGTTTGGCATAGAAATACTTCTGATATTGGACATAAAAAAAGCTCCTTTTCCAATATATTTTATGTCTTCAATATTGTGCACGGTATCTAACATTAAACATTTAGCAAAACAATAAATCGGAATTGTATCTACGGAAGATGGCCAATATACTTCTTTTAATAACGGATTCATACAGAAAGCGTATTTGCCAATTGATTTCACAGATGGCGGTAACTGTATCGTCTCCAAATAATTGCACGCAAAAGCCCTTGCTCCAATATAGCTGAGCGTTTCCTGTGGAAAAAGTATATTACTTGCACCCACTCCTGAAAAAGCCCCTTCCCCTATACGTTCCACACCATCAGCAATGCATATAGTATTGAACAACAACACTTCTTGTTTCCTTCTATCTGAGGCACACCCAACACCACCAGAACCCCGTGGTGTAACAAAAGCCCAATCTCGAATACCGGACACGCGATAGTTGATATTATTATGACTTAAGCATTGTGGTATTGACAATTTATCTATTATTTTACATGCACTGACATCAGCCCCCATAAACTCGGCATCAGGATATATATCAATCAGCTGTATTGAAACCGTATTTTTCTCATCTACAAAGCACTCCAATTTATCTACTATAAAATCACAAGTACCAGGTGGTTTAAGGAGAAGATGCGGAGCGTAAATTGCATCATATGGAGGCACAGTGTCACTGTCCATGACATAAACCACAGTGTTTTGTTTTTTTTTACTAGCCGACATACATACAGATACTGTCAGTAAAACAATAATCGCTAGAAATCGATCAGTGTAGTCAAAGTTAATCATATTCATTACGTATTTGGTCTATTTGCCATTTCCAAAAATAGTTATACTCAGCGTCATTATAATCCATGATATTATCTGTTTTTTTTGGTAGAAAAACAAATTTCTTTTTTCTGTCCGAGTCATCATTATCCAAAAATGAATGTTCCAATGATTGTTGATGCGATACCTCATGCGCCAACACCTTGTTTTTGATATAATCAGGATTTCCACACAAAACAATACCTTCTATGTGTCTGACTTTAGTACCCTCCTCAATGAATTCTCTTCGTAAATAAAATCCGGACTCATCACGTTCCTCACCATCTGCCACATCCATAAATTTAATAGGACATAAATACACATAGATTTCAGCAGGGTTGATATGTTTCCTCTCATCTGCGCTATAGGCTAATGCATCGAATAACTGTTCTGTTTTGCAAACCAAAGCCTTACCTTCGGTTGTTGTCACCTCACGTAATATGTTCTGACACAATGTACGTGTAAATGGATTATTCTTTACAATCCCTATTTGTGTCCCGTTTTTTTCATGACAGGTTACCGTTCCCTTCGAGACATTGAAAATAAGATGCTTGTCGAAAAAATTATATGTAAAGTCCACATTGTTTCTTTTGGACGAAAGATTCACACTATCCGTTAATTTTATATTGGCCTGCGTCATATACTTTTTTGCAATCTCAATATTGCCTTTTTTTGCCCATCGTATCCACCGTTCATAATTGTATTCTCCATATTTTACATTCGAGTCTTCAGGATCTGTCATCTTGATTATTGTTCCATCCTGACAGGTAAGTGTACCTCTAAACGATACCGATATGAAATGAAGATTCAGCTGTTTCATGGGGTGAGTCTTGTAGATATTCAAAGCTCCTACAACGCCACCGTCTCCGTTTGTCAACCAAAGCATATCATCATCTGTCGTGTCACAAACTTTTCTTATCTTGATGCGTTTGTTCCTTAGATTTTTTATGTTGCAGACATGACCGTTTTCTATAGAGCCACACCCATCAAGCTTTACACTTAACGATACCGGTATTGAAAACGTAATTGTCTCTTTCCTTATTTTTTTTATATCCACGTCTTCGGCATCCACCTGCAAGCACAGGATAGCTTCGTCTCCCGTATGCAGCGTCAGCCATGGTATGTAATATCCGCTATTGAATAATTTCATGAATTTTTCATGAAATGACATCAGGTTATCATTTGTAGAGGAGGCAGGAAGGTATTCTTTCTCAAGTAGTTTGTATGCCTCACCATTGTTGTCAACGTAACAGTTATCAGTATATGCTCCTACGATAGTATCTCTGTAACTGTCACGCATCCAATCGAAGCCGAAGCATGGCTTATAGTCAGATGGCAAATCGAATCGGACGGAATAGGATATGTTTTTTATCGTCGGATATCCAGACAGGAACGTCTCCGAGGTGAAAATAAAGCCGTCGGTACTATACAGCCGAATGCCGTTGCTGCCACAACTTTTTTCCACGAATGTACCATCCGCACCATATCCTGTCAAGACCAGTTCATATGTCTGAATTCCCGTCTGGTCGATATTTTCAATGTGTTTCAGGGCAAATGTCACCCTGTGATATGATGAGAAAGTCCGGGCCAATTCGGAAAATTCATTCTGCTCATCAGCTGTGATACAGACGAAATAGACTATGTCATCGCACTTGGATTTGTATTTGAACGATCGCATGCCCTGAACTTGCTCCCCTGATACAATTTTTGAACTGTACGATGAGTTGAACTGCTCAAAGGCACAGCTGTATCGGATATCATTGTCATTTCTGGCATTGGGATAAAAGTCATTGCGGACTATGGAGTCCGAAGGTTCAAAATAGGCGGTCGGCCTTACGTAATACAGGTACATATCGGTATCTGTGCCTGTTGCTGATTTGACGCGGTCTCTGACAAAACCTGCTTCTGCGGACATAATCCTATTGCCGGATGCAATATATTTCATATAGTCTGATATGCTCCATTCCCGCAATTTTGCCGATGTACGTACCGTCATTGGTTCAAAACTGTAACTCAACAGATTGAGTGCCGAATTTGTATCTTCAGGCAATACATGTATGATGACCGATGAATTTACAGTCTTGGTGGTGATTTGTATGGCGGGTGTGTAGCCGTCTGACAAGTTCTGCACTGCGCATCTTACGCAAAAGATATCATTGGTCGGCTGAATCTGAAACCCTCCATAAGTCACGGCCTCCGCCTGCCGAATGAAAAGTGTGCAGGGACGGTCAGAAGCCGTTCCAATCGCTATCGTAACAGATGTCCCCGTCGATGCACACGCATGGACGGGCCAACCTGATGTTTCGTATGGCATGGCATTGACTCCGTTGACTTTTATCTGCCGTTTGTTTTGGCCGGAATTGTAGTTGTACGAATTGTCAAACCTGTCCCTGATGTCGATGTATAGTCTGTCTTTTGTAAAAAACTTGCTGTTGTCAACCGAATGCATCGAGTAGAATGCCGAAGCATCCATGTAGTGCAGAACTGTCTCTTTCCTGAATCTCGTTGCGGCATCATCTTCCGTATTACCCGGTTCAAGCGTAATGGTGTGTGCCGGAAGCCGGACTTCAGACAGTTTGGGACTGTACTCCCCTTCAAGAACTATATCTATGCCGGCAGATGAACCGAACACGCCCAAATCCACCCCACTCTCCACCGGACATGGCTGGCTGTCGGTATTGTTTCCTTGCATGACAAACAATTCATCAATTCGCAAGTCGTCGGAGACAGCAGACGAATCAGTGCCATAAGTCAATGTGGTAGTATCTATTTTTGTGGTTGCACCATCGCCAAGACGGTTGCGTTGTATCTGCCATAATCGTTTAATGAATCCGGAAGAATCGGATGCTGTGTCTGTCTTTATTTCCCCATTGGATGAAAAAAACGATTCGCACTTCACCCCTCTGATGATGAAATATTTTACAGGCACGTCTAACGTATTTGCTTCCTGCGGTTTCAATATCAGGTTGACCAATCCGGAGGGGTTGCCGATGTCTTGTCTCACAACGATGACGAAACATTTTGTAATGGCGTAAACCTTGCATCCTTCACTGACGGAAAAACACGATGTCAACTGGAATGTACTGTTTGATTTAACTCCATAGGCTTGACCTTCAGTTTGAGCGTTCACACTATTAATGTCTGTAAAGAACTTTACGTTGTCTTCTGCCATAGTTTTGATTGTTTTCTATAATGTTTATTCAACGCCGTAAAGGTAGAATAAATATATTGTAAAAGCAAATTTAATTGTCTGTTTTAGAGCTATAAAAATGATATTTTAGAGAAGTGTTAAAAGATGATTATATTAACATTAAGAAACGGTGGTCTGTTGATGCTACCGTTTTATTTTGGTTAATTCGGCCACAAAAGATAATTGTGTAGTGAAAATTAACAAACTATAAAATTCCGACAGAGGATTATAGTGCAAGAAAAAATTATCAATATAGTTCACAGAACACATATTTCTGAAATATCAACAGGTGTGTATCAAGCTCTGTCATGACATTCATACAGTAAATCACAAAAGCCGATAGACTTTTCTATTTGAACATTTATCTCTGACGAGGTTAAGGCCGGCTTTCATTCAACGCGGTGACCCTTACATCGTCATCTTCTCCAACACAGCCGGTTTTATTTATTACATCCGTTATGGAACAGTTATCTGTTCAGTAACTTATTCAGTTTAGGATCAGCCTTGATTCGTTCCGTTTCAGTCTCCACAAGGGTTATGATTTCCTGTTTGATACGGCGGTAGTTACCGTCGATGGTTTGTTGAAGGATGTCATTCCCATCATTATCTGTAAAATCAGCAATGACAGGAATTTTTTTGTACTCCTTCATCTCGCCCGACACCTTTGCCGAATCAACGACTATCTCCGCATGGAAAATCTTCTGCTCGATACACTCGTCAAAATTGTCACAAACCGCACCGACGAACATACCCTGAGTGAGGTTGGAAATCTTGCTTGCCGGAATCAGGCTATCCATCTGTGTGGATATGGAAGTCGACTTGTCGTTTCTGTTTATTGTCATGGATTGTCGCTTCTGAAGGACTTTGCCAAAACGCTCAGAAAGATTCTTTACCATTTCACCCACCACCTGACCACTGAATATGTTGCCAACCGTGTTTTGAATCACCTTGCTCTCCTTGTCGCCATAGTCACGTGTCAGATGGCTGAAATCCTGAAACCCGAGGCACACGGCCACCTTGTTGCTTCGTGCCGTGGCGATAAGATTGTCAAGCCCTCGAAAATATATGGTCGGCAGTTCGTCGATGATGACAGACGACTTCAACTGCCTTTTCTTGTTTATCAGTTTCACGACACGGCTATTATACAGGCCGAGTGCCGCCGAGTAGAATTCTGACGGTCGGGATTATTGCCCACAACGAGTATCTTAGGCTCTTTCGGGTTGTTGATGTCAAGCGAGAAATCATCACCCGTCATCACCCAATAAAGGGCCGGAGAAATCATCCTCGAAAGCGGAATCTTGGCACTTGCAATCTGCCCCTGCAACTGATCCTGGGCATTCGATTCCCACGCATCCATAAACGGGCTGAGGTAGTTCTCCAGTTCCGAATAAGAAGTCAAAATCTGAAATATCTGCGCATACGGGCGGTTCAGAAACTCGATGGCATGAAGGAAAGTGCAATACCTCCCACCATCCACGATTTTAAGATACCAGATAATGGCAGCCAAAAGGATAATCGGCGACTCCACGAAGAAGTCACCCTGCTTCTGAATCCAACTGCGGTTAAGGTTTAGCATTATAGTGTATGCCGACTCGTAGGCATCAGAAATGTCCGACATGAAATCGGGATTGATGGGATTGCACCGATGGCTGCGGCGTGGGTCATCAAAATTTATAACATAGAAAGAGGGGTTTACCTCGTAGCCATCCATGTGTTTTAACAGGTGATTATAAGCTATTTCAGACAAATCTGGGAACTTGTAATCATAAATATACATCGCGAAAGACTTTTCAATCTGCTGCTTTATGAAGTTATTTACCACCGCATACGATTTGCCCGAGCCGGGAGTGCCCAACACGATGGTGGCACGGAACGGGTTTACAACGTTAATCCAGCCGTTGTTCCATTTTTTGCCGTAATAGAAGCGTGTAGGCAGATTGACCGAGTATTCGTTCTCCATCAACCTTGTTTCCTGCATAAAACTTTCGTTTTCCACATTGAACACATCGTCCATAAGATTGTCTTTCAGCTGCCGGCTTATCCAATTCCCACCCTGAAGCATCAGGATATACCCGACAGACAAAGTACATACGTAGAATATTGCCCCTACAGAATCTTTAACAGAAACGTATTGAAAAAGAATATTGCTGTCCGGTAAAAAATATTTTTAGCAAATAAAAATTAGGGTTGACATTTCTCACGAAGTATCAACCCTTTTAGTTATTTTTGTATAAAAAAATAACCATAACCATGGGCAAAGATAGTGCAAACCGAATGCAGAATATCAAGTTTACTTGAATATTATGCTAAGGTGCCGCCTATCTTATTAAAAGATAATAATTTTACCGGACAGCCGGTATATAATCAGGTATTAAATTTACTTGATAAAGATAAAATCCTAAAAATCAGTCGAGAAACTCGGGGAAGCGAGGCATATGTAAAGCGATTTGATGGGTATCAACACCTTGTAGTAATGCTATTTGGGGTGCTGAAACACTTTGATTCTCTGCGAGAACTTATTCTACCACAATTACCCTTTTTGATAATATACTTAAAGGAGTTGGCAGACATCCAAAATCAGGAAAAAAGAAAGGGGGTATGAAGGTGCATACCGTTA